>FUWD013186061.1_pt1 | contig 15246 bp, 18 predicted proteins | sample 1063281 | NCBI WGS metagenome assembly FUWD01 (sample SAMEA79048168, study PRJEB19326) | metagenome | biome: marine | reverse complement strand
ACCATTTGCTGGGCCTATTACAACCACAGTGGCCGCGGTGGCCACTGTGCGAAAGACGATTACGATTGCCAGACATTAACCGGTGTGGAGAATTGGCCCTGGACCGAGTATGGCTATTCCGTAGACTGGTACAAGAACCTATCTTCGAACGGTAGCCAGAGAAAATGCTAAGGGCTGGTGGTTTATGTATCACTCTGCCGGGGGGCATTTTGCTACTGATGGAAACGGGCATCTTATCGAGTGGGATGGATCCCCATTCATGGAATCATCTTTTTACGGCAAAAACCTGATCCGTCCTGATTGCAACGCCCGGCTGGGCCGAACTCTAGCCAACAAAGACTTCGGGCTGGGTGACAAATGCAACCGGATGCTTCATGGCGTTATGGCTGATGATTACTTCCTTGACGCAAACGGGGTTGCGTGGCTCGACGAAAATGGTAATTTGACCGAGAGCGCTATTGCGCACGACTACGATCTCGAAACAGAGTACTTGTTTTACAACTATCGGGACAACGGCCAGTCGGACCGCTGGGGAGGGCCGGATGGTGGTGCGGGTGGCTTCATTACCGGGGATCCTGAAGGCCGCTGCGCCCAATGGCCGCCCAAAGGCTATGGCTTACCCCATGCGCATAAGGCACTTCAATAAAGCCATGCGGACCTGGCTAAGATTAAAGTGTCTGTCTTTGCCGGTATCCTTCATCACCAAGATACTGGGAATAATCGTGATGATCAGCGTCACGATGACGAGTTACAAAACACTAGGCGACACACTCGCAAACGAGGCCAAGCCATTCAGCCGGGCCGAGCTGTACGCTTATATATCAGAGAAGACGCAGGTCTGGAGTGAAGGCCGTGTGTTTCATTCGGAAACGGGAACCCTGCTGCTCCTGTGGAAAGGACAATATGGCAAAGGCACATGGTCAACCGATGATAACGGGGTTCTGTGTTGGCACGTGTGGTCGTGGAATGAAGTGCCTTGCCAGGCTTTTTATCACAATAATGATGGTGTGAGCATTGTTTTCAAAGGAGCAACGTCTTCAGCTCCTGAGCTGGAAGAAGGTAATACTCTTGTTAATCTGGAACTAGGGGTGGAATCATCCGCAAAATTCGTGTTGGGGCTGAGTGAGAACTTCACCGATACGCTGTTAGCAAAGGAAGAGACTATTGATTTACTTTCCGGGAAAACGGTTATCTGGGGGCTGGGCCGTGGCCTTTATTATTCACCGGACTTTAAGCTTATGAAAATCTGGAATGGGGTACGCGGAACCGGCACATGGAGCGTGTCGGATGAAGGCGCTGTTTGCTGGCACGTTCCGGGTTGGGGTGAAACCCCGTGCGAAGTCTATTATTACAACGGTGACGAATTGATGGTCATTTTTGAAGGAACGCACAGCAAGGCCAGCAAACATATAAACGGCAACACGATCGGCTCTTTTTAACTCCCGGTGTGCTACCGAGTCGAACCAATGACAACATGAGTGCTTACGACATTGATGAATGATCGATCCTCGGTGTGGCCATACTTTGCTGTTTCCCTGATCAGTGGAGCAGTCGGGATTACGCTACTTATTTTCAACTTGGGATCAAATATCCCAGCCAAAGAAGCACTGCAAAAAATTAGCGGTACCGTTGACAAGTTGTTCATTATCGATGACTTGTCGGGTGCAAAGACTGGGCTCATGAAACCGATGAACTCAATTCACTTCACCCTTGAGGAGAGCGAAGCAGAATTTCGATATCCGAGTAGTTGGCCAGGCTATACCAAAATCTATGAACAACTGTCATTTCATGTGGACGTTTGGGTCCGGCGATCTGATATCGGCAGTAGCGAGCCAATGGTAGTATTTGGATTAGAACAAGAGGTACCTGAGAACTGGAGCGTCACTCCCTTCTCCGTCAGTTACGAGAAGATCGCTGAATCACAAAACCGGGCGAGGCATTCTTATGTGCAGTTAGCCACCGTTCTATTGGTATGTTCGGCAGGCTTCTTGTTGGCCGCTGTGCTGTTGAGTATCCGGAATCATCGAAAATTCAGGGCCGCATGTGATTAATGCCAGCCTTTGCATTTCTAAAGACTTTCTCAATCAGGCGTGTCTGCAGTGATGCTAGCGGTGACTTTGGTGGCCCATGAAACATACTAGAGAAACCTTATTATGACTAAGCAATCACAGTATCAGCGCCGTCTGCTGTTAAAGGCCCTCGCCACATCTGCGTTGGCACCTCGGCTTGCCATCGGCAATACCCCAACCAACCCAGATGTCGTCATCATCGGCGCTGGGATTGCGGGCCTGGAAGCGGCGAAAACACTAACAGAACAAGGTGTGAGTTTCATCCTGATTGAAGCCAATGACCGTATTGGAGGCCGTGTCCATACGAATCGTTCTCTATTCAACATTCCTTTTGATACTCATGCTCACTGGATGAGAGCTTCACCGACGAACCCATTGCTCTCTCATGCGCGCAGCAATAGCTTTGACGTCTATCGGGATCATGGCAGGCAAGCGTATTTTGTGGGCAACCGCCAAGCCAGCCAGGTCGAACTGACTGACCTTTACAAAACCGATGCTTTGTTCAACGCAAGAATCAGAAGCTCTGCCCTGAGCCCGGAAACTGGATCTGACGACAATGCCCGTACCGCCCTAGGCGCAGATTTTTTTGAACGCCCCTGGGGATATACCGTTGCCTCAGAGTATGGCGTATGGGACATGGCGCAAGACTCCAAAGACTGGTCACCCAAAAGCTGGTGGAACAGCCTGGGCGCGACAAACTGGTTCTGCGCTGAAGGCTATGGCTCAGTTGTAGCCCACTATGGCCGGGATGTCCCGGTCAAACTGCGAGTGGCCGCCTTAGAGATTGACTGGAGCGAGGATCATATCAAGGTAACAACCTCAGCTGGAACCATAAGAGCACGTGCTGCGATATTGACAGTGTCCGCAGGCGTTCTCGCTGCTGAGCGTATCCGGTTCAAACCTGCCCTGCCGATTGAAAAACGCGAAGCCATCAATGATATTGATATGGCGGTCATGAACTACATCGGACTGCTATTTAATGATGATATCTTTGGCTTTGGCCCCGATACCTATGTCTATCAGCAACAGGCTGATGAAACCGGCGTGGGGTATCTCACCAATACCCACCATTCGAATCTGACTTACGGCTATGTCGGGGGCAGCCAGGCCAAAGCATTAGAGCGAGAGCGCATGGAGACGGTTGTTAACTATGGACTGGACGGGCTCAAAAGTATGCTGGGTAATAATATCGAAAAGAATTTCATAAAGGGTTTTGCTACAGCCTGTGGCAAGATTCCTTTTTTTGATGGCGCCTACTCTGCCGTCAGGCCGGGCAGGTCTGCCGCTCGCGCAATCCTTGGTAGAACTCTTGCTGAAAAACTCTTTTTTTCAGGCGAAGCAACCCACGCAGTACAGGCCAGCACGGTCAATGGTGGATTGGAAAGCGGTCGAGAGGCTGCAATCCAGGCTGCTGCCTACCTCGCAAAGACAACTTAAAAATCTCGCAACGCTAGTTTACGGTCCAGCCCCAAAGACCCTGTATTCCGACAATGTGTCAGCAGGTTGCTTTAATCGCTTGAGCGCTGCAGACGAAACCAGGCGAAGTTCTGTGTCTTGTTGCCAGGCGTTAGATGCGTCTCCCGGCGCTCTTCGCGCAGGATAAATAGTGGGCCAAGCACATCAAGCAACGCTGGCACATCGTATTGCACGATATCCAGACCGCTACACCGCGTTGGGCCATCGACAGCAAACGTTCCGATGATTAAGTGCCCCCCCGATCGCAGGCTTTTTTCCAGCGCCTGGCAATAAGCCTGGCGCTGCGCGCTCTTTGTCAAGAAGTGAAACACGGCCCGGTCATGCCATAGATCGACCTGTCGCTCAGGCTGAGACTGCGTTATATCACCAACGTGCCATCGAACCTGATCCGCCTTCTCGCCCAGGCGTTCCTGTGCGACCGCCAAGGCATGGCCTGAAATGTCCAGCACCTCGATGTCCCCAAATCCTTGGGTCAACAAGCGATCCACCAACACGCTCGCGCCGCCTCCTACGTCCAGGATGCTCGCGTCACGCGCTATCCCGGTCGCCTCGATAAGCGACAAAGATAAGGCAGGTTCTGTCTGATACCAGCTGACCTCGCTCGCAGACCTATCGCGATAGACCGCCTGCCAGTGCTTCTGGTTGTCGATTTCGGATTGATTCATTGGCTTGTCCTCGCTGAGCTCATAATCCAAAGATTGATACCCAATTGATTCTGCATCAGCAACTGACTGCTAGCATACCAACACCGGCGACTGAAATCGCGGTTCGCGAATCAGGAATCAACAGCAGAATTGTTGTACACATCGAGCGACTGAATAAATTGAACCAGGTGATCGGCGACCATAGCTCCCGCCTCCAGTAGAAGTGAATGCTTGTAACCGGGCAAAATCACGAGTTTAGAATCAGCCAATGCTGCATCGATCTGATGGTTCAACCGCGGGTTACAGCCACCGTCGTTCTCTCCCGTGAGAACCAGACAAGGCGCGGTGACTTTGTCAATCCAGGGTGACATCTCCGTGGTGGCGTAAATTCGAAACACATTCAGGAAAACATCAGGATCAGTATTGATAACCTGCTGCAGCCGCTGTTCAACCACATCTGGATGGGCCGCAATGAATTCATCGGTAAACCAACGGTGGGTCAATGTTGGCAGCACATGGGCAATACCATCTTTTTCCATAGCGCTGACCACTGCCCCAACCTTGGCGCTATCGTCTTCGGTGCGAAAAGCAGCAGTCGATAATAGTCCAACCGAAAGTACATGCTGCGGGTACTTGAGCGCGTAGGCCGGGCCGATCATTCCGCCCAGAGAATGACCGGCAAAATGGGCCTGCTCAAAACCACTTCGCTGGCGTACCTTCTCCAGATCCTCAACCAGATCATCCAACACAAATTCGCCATCTGGCAAAGGCGACTCGCCATGACCACGCAGGTCGTAAGTCACTACTGTGAAATGTTCAGCCAGCGATGGCAGAGCCTTATGCCAGGTCTGGCGCGACGCGCCGATGCCATGGATCAGAAACAGCGCAGGCCCCTGCCCTGTAATACTGAAACTGCAGGCAATACTGGTCATGATCGTATCTCCTGAGCATGATTCAAGGCATGGCTGAAGATATCGAAGTTTCGACAATCTTCGCCTTCAATATCAAGCCGGCGATTGATGATAAACGGAACTCGCTGCTCTGAGAGCCCGCCATGTGAGCGCAGCGGCTCGTTAAGCCCTGACAGGTCGTGTTTTTGGGGGCACTGCCCAGAACATGGTCACGGGTGCTGATCACCACGAGATCGCCAATACGATCAGCTGGCAACCCGAATTCTGCACATGCAGCCTCTTGCGTAAGCACAGTTTCGATACCGGCCTGTTCTTTCAACGCGGCCAGCACTCTGGATCGATCTACTTCTGGCGCCAGATACACTGTAGCGAAACCACCCAGTGCACCGTGGTGGACCACATAGGGGTCGGTAATGGGGAGAATAACCCTGGAGCCGCTATATCCGGCCCGCTGTAACAGGGGTTCGAGGTAAATTACATTGGGCTCCCCTGCCGCGTCATGTTTCGACTTCATGCCATGATCCGCTGTCACGGCAATGATTGCACCCATACCATCAAGCTTTGCCAGATAACGGTCCATCATCGCGTAGAACGCATTGGCCACCGGTGCCCCCGGCGCATGTTTGTGTTGAATGTAGTCGGTGGTGGACAGATACATGATGTCTGGGCGCATGGATTCCATCAGCACCACACCGGCTGCAAATACAAATTCAGATAACTCGGCGCTGTAAACATCCGGCAGCGGCATACCCACGCGATCCACAATGTTCTTGATGCCATGCTCGGCGAGCGTCACCTGGCCTGCATGTTCAGACGAAAAACAGACTGCACTGTCGACGCTAATGTCGAGTCCGACACCGAGCAGCCGGCGAAGCTTGTCTTTCGCGGTGATCACAGCCACCGCTGCACCTGTCTGATTGAATTCTGCCAGGATGGTAGGCACCCGCAGTAGCGCAGGGTCATTCATCATGACTTCGGTATCATTCTGGGAGTCGTAGTAAAAGTTTCCGCATATGCCGTGTACCGCTGGAAGTGCGCCTGTCACGATAGACAGATTGTTGGGGTTGGTGAAACTCGGCACTACGCAGTTCGCATAGCCGAAAGTCGCTTGGTCGCGCACCGATGCCATAAAGGGCATCTCACCCGCATCAATGGCACGTTCTATATAACCGCCGCCATCTGAGCCATCACCGCCCGGTTCGGAACCATCAATACACACCACCACGAGTGGATTTTGTGGCCAAGCGTAGTTACGGCCGTTGACACTTACCACTTTGTCTTGCATTACTTTTGCGCTCACTGTTCAGATTCTCTACCAGTATTATGCGTAGAAGATGCTAAACCACCACAGAACTTCCGGAAACAACCCCCATCTCGCCCACGACATCGCGCATCGTGTCGAGTGCGCCGCGCATATGTCTGGTTTCCAGCCGGCCGATCATCTGATCGCTAACCAGCCAATGCCTTGTCAGAAAAGAGTTCGCCTCCCTGGGCCCAGTCGCTTTTCTCGACATCAGTAAGTATCACATCGACGGCATCGACCGTGCTCCCGGCGGTTTGCACAAAAGCATCAGTCAAGGCACGCACTAGGTTTCGTTTTTGTTCGGGGGTGCGGCCCGAAAACATCTGTACTTGGATCATGGGCATTTCAGTTCTCCTTGAATAAAAATAACACTTTAGAAGGTTGCAGGGGCCCGGGCCGAACTGGAACCGGTAAAGAACGGCATGACATCTTGTGCAAAATGCTGCAAGGCGTCACGGGTCAGTTGCGGGTCCGAACCAAAATTGGAGCTCAGAATCAACCGATCGATACCCAGTTCGGCATAGGGTGCGAGCTTGTCGATCATCTCCTGGCGGGTACATATCAATAAGCTCTCGGCCAGCTCTTCCATGCTTTGCTTGCGCGGTAACGGGCGGATCATTCCGGCATCGACCAGGCCCGGGCCCGTATAGACATTATCGAAGCGACTGTAATAGTCATAGGCTTCGCGGATTCGCTCCTGTTTTTCAGCTTCGCTGCTGGCCAGAAACCCGACCCGCGATAGACTGAGGGAGAGACCTTGCCCCTTCGCACCCATCTCAGCCTTGGCCCGCTTGAATGCAGCCACCTGATCCACCAGTAACTGGTGGTTACCTGAAAGTGGGGTGGTCTGGATATGAAAACCGCGTCGGGTACAGTGGTATATGCCCTCCGGGTTCATCACCGCAATCACAATCGGCGGGCCGCCCGGGCGAACCGGGCGCGGCATGATGGTGAGCGACTCAAAATGATAGTACTCGCCATCCCAGTTGACCTCTTCTTCAGTCAATAGAGCAAGCAGCACCTCGAGCGACTCATCAAACCGTGCCCTGGTCTCTTCCATCGGTACACCCAGGCGTTCCATCTCGTAACGAAAAGCACCTCGGCCCACGCCCAGTAACAATCGGCCTTCGGTGAATATATCGGCAACCACCACTTCTCCGGCGTAGACGCGCATATCGTGCAGCGGCAACACGGCCACCGACGTCATGATCTTGATGTTCTGAGTGTGCGCTGCAATCTTGACAGCGAACTGCAACGGCGCTGGCATCATCAGGCAATTGATGAGGTGATGTTCAGTGATCGACACCGCATCGAAACCGTACTGATCTGCCAGGATTGCCTGGTCGAGCATGTCCTGATAGACCTTGTCGCCGCCGTAATTTTTATCCGGATAGTCCGCTGACAGCTGAATACTGAAATCCATATAGCCTTAAGCCCGCTGTCTATTGGGTTACAGTCCGCTCGTCAGCCGGATCATTGATAGAAAATTAGCCCGCGATTCAGAGTGCGCCATCGAGCGTGCCCAAAGATTGATAAAGATCGGGACGCCGATCACGAAAAATCCCCCACTCCAGGCGCTGTGAGCGCAACATGTCGAGATCAAAACGGGCTGTGATAACTTCTTCGCGATCTTCACTGGCCTGAGCACAGATCTCGCCTTCAGGCCCGGCAATAAAAGAACCCCCGTAAAAATTCATGGTGTCTTCATCCCAGATCTCTTTGCCAATACGGTTACTGGCAGCGAGTGCGACCAGATTGGCTGCAGCATGCCCCTGCATCACGCGGGTCCAGTGGGCGCGTGAGTTAATCTTTGGCGCCCGCGGCTCGCAGCCGATAGCGGTGGGGTAGAGCAGGATCTCGGCACCCATCAGGGTCATGGCACGTGCCGCTTCGGGAAACCACTGATCCCAGCAAATGCCGACACCAATGCAGCCTGCAGCCGTGTGCCAAACCCGAAATCCTGTATCACCCGGGCTGAAATAGAACTTCTCCTGGTAGCCAATGGCATCCGGAATGTGGCTCTTGCGGTACTTGCCAAGCACCGAGCCATCGGCATCTACGATAGCCACTGTGTTGAATAACGCCGTGTTTGCCTTTTCAAAAAAACTGACCGGCATAACCACCTGCAGCTCACGGGCAAGATCTTGCATGCGGGCGATTACCGGATGGCCTTCCAGCGGCTGGGCGAGATCCCGGTACTCGTGCTTCTGCTCGGCACAGAAATACGGGGTTTGAAACAGTTCCTGTATCAGGACAACGTTTGCCCCCTGGCTGGCGGCTTTGCGCACCAGCGTCTCAGCACGATCCACATTGGCATCGGTGTCCCAGCTGCAGGCCATTTGCGTGGCAGAAATAACGACTTCTCTCATGATAGTGCCGTGCAGTTGTTGCTTTTACTCAGGATGATAGCTGCCCGTGCCAGAGGCGGTCAGCCGCTCCAGAGATTTTCACGAACCAGCTCGTCCATAGTTGCCTGGATGCTCTCGTGCAGAATGCCCACCATCGTATCGATCTGCTCGCGATCCAGAATCAGCGGAGGTGACATGACATTGAGATGCGCAATCGGTCGCACGATCAAACCCCGCTCCTGGCAATGCCGTGCAATACGACCGCCAATGCCTACCTCGTCTGGCAGCAAGGCCTTGGTTTTTTTATCCGCTACGTTCTCGATACACATCATGAAGTGACTACCACGTACATCACCCACAATCGGATAATCACGCAGACCCTGTAGTTGGGATTCAAAGTAAGGACCCCATTCACGAACGTGCCCGCAGATATTCTCACGCTCCATGATCTCGATATTCTTGGCCCCAGCAGCACAGACCACTGGGTGACCCGAATAGGTAAAGCCGTGTGTGAACATCGCGCCTTCGGCCTGAGGCACACTGATGACGTCATAGATTTTCTCAGAGAGGATCGTCGCTGACAGTGGCAGGTAGCCAGAGGAGATGCCTTTGGCACAAGTAATCACATCTGGTACCAGATCAAAAACCGCCTCGGAAGCAAAGAAATGGCCAAGCCGTCCAAACCCGGTTACCACCTCATCGGATATATAAAGCACATCGTACTTGTCACAAACCTCGCGGGTACGCCGGTGATAACCCGCCGGTGGCACAATCACGCCACCTGCGCCCATGATCGGCTCGGCAATAAAACAGGCGACATTCTCCGGTCCCAGTTCGACGATCTTGTTCTCCAGATCCGCTACCTTTTCAGTGCAGAATTCCTCTTCGCTCATGCCATCGGGGCGGCGATAGGTATTGGGTGAGGGAATGTGGTGCACCAGGTCCGGCGCCAGATCGAAACCCTGGTGATCGAAGGTAACGCCGGTCATCGACATCGCAAGATAGGTGCTGCCATGATAACCATCGGTTCTGGCAATAATTTTTTTCTTGCTGGTCTGGCCAAGTCGATTGAAATAAAAATGAATGATGCGTACCGCCGAATCATTCGCCATCGATCCGCCGGTACCCAGAAAAACATGGTTTAAAGATCCCGGCGTCAACTCAGCAAGCTTCGCTGCCAGTGTGGCCGCAGGCGGCGTGGTCAGGTGATTAAAAGTCGAGTAGTAGGGAATCTGGCGTACCTGGTCGGCAATTGCCTGCGCCATCTCCTCATTGCCATAACCAATGTTGACGCACCACAAGCCGCCAATACCATCTATATAGCGATTACCGTCTTAGAATCGAATACGTAAGCTCCATCCGAATGGGACATCACCATAGAGCCTTCATCCTTGAAAGAGGCGAAATCGGTCCACGGATGAATGTTGTGATCGCGATCTTTTCGCCAGATCGACTTGGTATCGTATTTCGTACTTGCAATTGTCATAGGAATTCCTTTCGTCGTCTGAGTTAGCTCATATAGGGTTTATCAGATATCTGCTTGGTTTTAGACAGAGTGCATGCAACGATGCGTCAGGCCATCTGCATATCTTTCGCCGTTGTTCCTGATGCAGTGCCATATGCATACGTTTCGTAGGCCGCGATATGATAGGCATCGTCATTTGCTGTCTGGCGAACACTCGGCAACTTTTTCATCACATTAAGCCATGTACGTATCTTTTTGCAATCAGTTGGTAACTCGAGACCCCGATAATGAGCCAGGACCTCAAAGCGCTCAAAATGCGGATACAGCGCGATGTCCACCAGAGACAACGATCGTCCAAACCAGAATGGTCCGCTATCAGTATTCGAAAAACCCTCGTGCTCGAGAAAATGCAAATTCTCTATCATCTGCTTTTTTAGCTGCTCTTGTACTATTTCATCTTGACACAGCAAGACCTTGTAGAAGATGGGTGTGATCTTAGTGTTATCAAAATCGATCCATATACGTGCGCCAGCGCGCTCTAAAGGAGAGGGCGGAAGCAAGCTATGGCTTGACGTAATTTCATCCAGGTATTCATTGATCACCGATGACTCATAGATCACAGCATCACCATGCAGTAAAACCGGAACCTTGCTATATGGGGAAATCTTCTCAAACCACTTTGGCTTCTGCTGGAGGTCAAGCTCTATCAATTCGAAATCCATTCGCTTTTCTACCAGGACGATACGACTACGTTGGGCAAATGGGCATACGGCTGAGCTTATCAACTGAATCTGACTCATGATCTATCGCCGAACTTAACCTGCAGACCCTCTGATCAACTCTCGTAACCCTTTAGCACATTGACCGCGTTGATGCCGACTTCGTCGATATCATAACCACCCTCGAGCACAAACAGCGTCGGTATCTCCAGAGCACCAATCATCTCGCCCATTGTCAGGTAATCGGGAGTTGTCAACTTAAAGAAACTGATCGGATCGTTTTCAAAAGTATCCACTCCAAGAGATACCACCAGGTACTGTGGTGCAAACCCATCGATGTGCTCAAGTGCATTGGATAGTGATTCGCCCCATTTCGAGAATGGCGTGCCTGGCAGCATCGGATAGTTACGGTTGTAGCCCATACCGGCGCCCAACCCCGTCTCATCTGCGTAACCGAGGAAATGCGGGAAAGTATCTTCGGGATCGCCGTGCAATGAACAGAAAAGTACGTCATCGCGCTCGTAGAAAATGTCCTGGGTGCCATTACCATGATGAAAATCTACGTCCAGTATAGCGACGCGCTCAGCACCGTTATCGCGTAAATACTGAGTCCCGATAGCCGCATTGTTCAGGAAACAATAGCCGCCAAACATATCCCGTGCGGCGTGATGGCCAGGAGGCCGGCACAGTGAAAACACGCCGTGCTCACCCGCCAGCAGGCCCTGCGCCCCAGTCAGCGCGACATCCTTGGAGGCCAGCGCCGCAGGCCAGGTGCCCTCGGTGATGGTGGTCTCTGCGGCCATCGCGTAATACCCGATCTTGCCCTCGATAAAACGCGGCACTCGACACTGCATGCGCCTGGCCGGCCAGACAGTCGCCATCGCCTCGCCCGCGTACCCAACCTGGCGCCACTCATCCCAGGCAGTCTCCAAGAAAGAAACAAAATCAGCGTCGTGCACTGCCAGTACCGGGTCCAGCGTATATGACGCGGGCTCTTTGATCTCCCCAAGATTGGACTGACGTACCGCCTTGATCACCATATCGGCCCGTGAGGGTCGCTCGAAAGGTTTAACCAGTTCACCCCCGTAAAGCTCGGTTTTCGCATCCCGCAGTCGGTGCTTTTCGCTGTATATGGTTTTCATAATGTCCTCCCTTTCGGTAAATGCCTCATTAAACAGGCAAGCGCTCTGTTTGAAGATGACTAATCAGTCGGCCCAGAAAATCCCAGCAATGAACCAATTGCCCAACATCTACGTACTCATCCGGTCGATGAGCCTGCAGAATGCTTCCGGGACCACAGACGACACAAGGTACGCCCACCTGCTCACCGAACAACCCCGCCTCTGAACCAAAACTGATTTTTCCTGGCGTCTGGGCATCATCCAGAAGCGTCTGGATGAAACGTACGACCGGAGCATCATCTGCTGTGCGCAAACCCGGGTATCCGGCAAGTGCTTCAAAGGAGATTCCGGTTTGTGGGTCTACTGAGTGCATTACTGGCACTAGTACTTCCTCGGCATAGCTGACAACCTGCTGAAAATATCCCTGCGCGGTCTCCTCAGGCAAATGACGAACCTCGAAACTGAACTCACACTCATCTGGCACTATATTCAGCGCCCTACCGCCGTGAATCGGCCCCACATGCAACGTGCTGTGGGGTACACGATAAGCGTTATCGATCGGGCCCGCCTCGGGCACTGCCGAATAGATCCGTCGTATATGACAGATCAGTTCTGCAGCGATCTCTACCGCATTGACACCCTCGACCGGATAAGCGGAATGCGCGGCCCGGCCGCGGACGTTAACGCGCCACCCTTGTTTGCCTTTATGGGCGTTGATTATTTTCATACTGGTCGGCTCGCCGACAACCCCCATAGCCGGGCACACCGGCAAGGTCTCCAACAGATCCAGTAGCCGGTGCACGCCGATACAGCCAATTTCTTCATCGTAGGAAAGGGCTATATGGATTGGTGTCTGTAGCGGCATTTCAAGCATTTGAGGCACCTGCGCGAGTACGCAGGCAATAAAGCCTTTCATGTCGGCGGTGCCGCGACCAAAAAAACGTCCGTCCTTCATCGCAACCGAAAAAGGATCCGTAGACCAGGGCTGTCCGTCGACCGGGACGACGTCAGTGTGCCCCGACAACATCACCCCAGGTAAGTCCTGAGGCCCAATGGTGGCATACAGGTTGGCCTTGCCTCCAGTTTCGTCATGAATCCGCTGACTGGCGATCCCGAAACCACTGAGATATTCCTCTACGTAAGTTATAAGCTCAAGATTGGAGTTACGACTGGTCGTATCAAAAGAGACGAGGTCATGTAACAGTTTTGTCAGGCCTGAATCCAGGGTCGATGTTTCAGGTGTTGAAGAACTCACAGATCACCCGGGACACCGTAAGTTGGAGCCGCTGAAGGGTTGAGAGCTCGATCGAGGTAATCCTGCATCTGCGGCTGGTAACGACTCCATAGCGCCCGCAGTTCATTGACCGGATCATCGGACCAGTCCACCCGCAGATCCACCAGCGGCCAGGAATGTGTTTGTGCCACCAGCAATGCAGCCGAGTGTGTTGGACCTTCCTCGCCACCTGCACTCACCCCAGCCTCCAACGCACAAAGCAGGCGTTCAGCGAGATGCAGGTCGGCGTGCTCGCCAAATACCCGGGTCATCGCACCCGGCACCTCGGTTGAGGACAACAGATTGCCTGCGGCAACACAATAGGCACCTTGTGAGACGGCGTTCGCCCCAGTATCTGATCTCCGGTCCGATGTGCGATATTGCCTCGCAGATCAACAGCTGTGACTTGGCGATATTGCGCATGAGGCCTTTGATCCATCACCTTGGCCACAGCTGACGCTGCGTCCATGCCCGTCTCCATCAAGTCAAGCACCTGGTTACCGATAGAAGGATCGGTGATATTCTGTGTCGCTACTGCGCCTGCTCCTGCTCTCGCCCAGGGACAGCGACTGCCTACGCTGATACTCGAGGTAGTAATCGCCACTCCGGCCATAGCGGTACGCTGGCAGACGCCAGCAATAGAGAAAGTCATGATGATTGCGCCTCACCCGCTGTCTGCTGGCCCTGCAGCCCGAAAAAGGAGTCATCCGAGTAATGTTCGAGAATTTCCATAGTGCCTTCACGTAGCCGTGCCACGTGGGTCGCTTTGCCAGCGACAATCTTGCGATAAAACCTGGATGGAACGATGGGCGGCGCAAGGGCAAAAGCATCAGCGGCCCGATAATCTGTAATCAGCACTCGCCGGGAACGATCTTGAGATAGATTTGGCCCACCGCCATGCAGTGCCCAGATATCCATCAGGCATACATCTCCAGCTTTACCAATGATGCTGTCAGCACGCTGATCAAAGCTGTCAAAAAGATCTGGATCGGTAGAGCCAATGAACTTGCCATCGGAAAAATGGGTGTAGCGCTCCTGGTGTGATCCTGGAACGATACGCAGACAACCGTTACCTTCATCCATATCATCCAATAAAATCAATACCGTAACACCAGCATCGTTGGTGTGTGGATCAAAGGGGTGATCTGCATGGTACTCCACACGGGCTTTCATGCCTGGGAATTTATTGTTCAGCTTGCAATGATGAAAAAAGACATCCGGGCCAATCAAATCGGCAACAACCTCGGGTACCATGCCTGCAAACAGTAGCGCCTGGTAAGACTGGGAAATATCAGCAGGGTTGGCAACTCTGCGCAACCGCGGCCGAACAGCACTGTGCCCGAGTTCCAGATCAAAACGTGCCTTGCCATCCGGCGTGTCAAACCCGTAGTTCGCGCTGTGATTACAACTCTCGGCTACCCACAAATCGATCTCTTTTAGAAGCGATTCACGCACGCCATCAGATACCAGAGCGGGAACCATCAGATACCCATCACGATCGAACTGCGCTTTATCGGATTTGCTGAGCATATCAGGTAGGGTTGTCAGGGATAGCGGCCGTTGCTTCGATTTCGACCAGCCATTCGGGACGAGCAAGCGCGGGCACTACTAATCCCGTTGAGCAAGGGTGCACACGCTTAAGCCATTTACCCATCTCCTGATAGACCGCGTCACGGTAGCGTATATCAGTCAGATAGACCACGATGCGACAGATATGATCGAGTTGGCTGCCAGATTCGTGTAGCAGCATCTGGATGTTCTCCATCGCTTTTGCTGTCTGCGCACCCGCATCACCCGAATGCAAGGACTCACGGGTATCAAGATCCTGAGCCACCTGACCCCGCAAAAATACCGACGTACCGCGCGCAACCACCGCCTGGCACAGGTCGTTATCAAGTTCTTGCTCCGGGTAAGTCT
>FUWD013430056.1_pt1 | contig 15263 bp, 16 predicted proteins | sample 1063281 | NCBI WGS metagenome assembly FUWD01 (sample SAMEA79048168, study PRJEB19326) | metagenome | biome: marine | reverse complement strand
GCCTAATTATTTTCTGTATTTCGTCAAATATGGTTCTCAAATTTGTGTCATTTATATTCTTGTCCGAGTAATCTTTTACATCGCTTACATTACTTATAATATCATAATAATCTTCCATGTCGGTTACGCGTTTCCTTATATAGTCGGAATTTGCGTTCGCGTGATAGTCTGGGTCTATGTATCTCGGTGCTAGCTCGGCTTGCCTTGGCGCTAGCTCCTCGGCTTGTCTCGGGTCTTGTCTTGGCGCTAGCTCCTCGGCTTGTCTCGGGTCTTGCCTTGGCGCTAGCTCGTCTTGTCTTGGTATAAGAGAATACCAGCACTCGTAAGTAATTTTGCCGTGTTTGTTTTTATCGACTAAAAACCCTGGTTCGGACAATTGCGGGTCTTTGTAAAATGTGCCTCCTCCTAAAACGATAAATTCTTTTTCCTCTGATTTACTTACTATCTTTCGCCCTATATATTTATTCACATTTAATACAGGTACATTTAATATATGAATCACAAACAAACAACACTCCCCATCCGTAAATCCGGCGGAGGCTTGTTGGCTATCGCTAGACGTGGAAAACCACTTCCGAAACGATGGGTTTATAATATGTTTATCTTGTCCTCTATATAAAGTCATAGACACCGGGGGTTGTTCGAGACAAAACGAATGTATGGAGTTTAATATTTTATTACTCACACTTTGGTTCAGAACCCAATCCATTAAATCCTTTTCTGTATTTGAATCTATTCTTATTTCTTGCGCCATATAATACTACAATATTAACTTAAATATGTTTGTATTTTTTTCTTAGTTTTTTTATTTTCTTAGTCGGGTGTTTATCTTTTGTAAATACCATAAACGGTACATTTATTTTATGGGTCGGTTGTTTTGCTAATTCTATCATTGTACGTCGTGTTTTAGGTTTCAAAAATCTCCATATATACGGCATTTTTTTATGCAATAATTCCGCATCTACGGAAATGGTTTGTTTCGTTTTTTTACGATGATTTATACATCGCGCTTGAAGCCATTTGGGGTTATGCAACCTATTACAATATCCCCACGATTTAGACGCGCCGTTTTTATTATTCGAACAATATTCAGGTCTACATTTTTGATCAGTGGATCCGCAATCCATATTGGAACATTTCATTTATATAGTATGTATAAATTAATACTCGTGTTTCTTAAATAAGCACCCTTTGTAGTCCACCCCTTTGATCGCTTTAAATATATTGGTATTGGTGTATTGACAGTTGTCCATCCATATTTTTAAAATACAAAAGGTTTTTTTGGGAGACACGCTAATGCCATTCAAATGTTTTAAAATATCCTTGTCTTTGACCAGTTCGCCGCCGATTACATGATATAAGATTTGCTTCCATACATAATCAATGTCTTTATTATGTATTTTAAATGAAAAACTACCACCGTTCCTATTATTGGGTTCTTCCCATAAAGGTTGAATATCGTCTTTCATTAAAAAAACCAATGATTTCTTCAATAATTCACTTCCTAAGGCGTGATTTAAGGAGACAATGGATTGTAAACATTCACATTTTAATAATTTATAATAACTTTCATAACTCCAATCGGTGGAATTTTGTAAATGAATATAAAAAGTCCAGGGTGTCCATAATTCACCCATAATACTTATATAGTATATTTTTTTAAATATAAAAAATATGTATAAATAGATACGATTATACTTTCAATCGTTTGGACGTTTGGACGTATGCGTCGGCGGGCATCTTGAACGCTACAACAGAGACCGGTTCTTTTGGAACAATATACTTAAAATATGTATTAAAATCAACCACATTCACCGTTTGAGTGCTCGACGTTCGTTCGTATACTTTGCTTTGAATGTCCAAAAAGTTGTCTTTGTACATCACTTTGTCTCTCCGATAAAACAAATCTTTATAATCATACATCTTGGGGACAAGATGATAGACCGTCCAAGTATACCAGACACATTCTACGATATAGTGCGTGCTTTCCATAGTTATAATATCTAACTATAAAATAAAAATTCAATTTATATAAGGTAGCCTTTTACTCTTTCAGACGGATTGACACCAAATACAAAAAATATAATAAAGGTCGTATACGTATACATAATCATGGGGATAAAGACCAAAAGCCACGCGATCACTCTCATATTTTGGAGACAAAACAATTGCAACAACATCGTAAACATTACCCCAATCAACAATTTGGTCATAGCCTCTTTATAATGTTCTTGTGCGGTTTCTGTGACGACGTGTGCGAATACAAGAATAATAGACAATAAGGCGGGCGAACATAAACTCACAAATAGCATAGTATAGTAGTATATTATATTTATCGGCGCTTTGTTTTCCGTTTCTTTTTCTTTTTCTTCATAGTCCACCCAGCGTTATGAAACAAGGGTTTTAAATCTTTATTTTCATAGCTTTCGTCGTTTAATAACCGATAGACCTTAGAATCTGTATTTGATTGACAATGATTTGCGCTGACATAGTCCGCGAGATCTAAGGTAATACCTACCGGTGTATTCTTAAACGAAGCCGTTTTTTCTAAGGTGCGACCCGTGTCGATGATCTCAAACAATCGCATACGAGTATTAAACATAGAATATAAATAAGTACACGGGATTAAAAAGGGCGATGGCGCGTTTAATTTGATATACAATTCGTTATAATCATAGTCGCGTTCAGGGCATTCGTACATCCAATAATCCGTGTTGCTTAACGTTTGTTGTAAATCTTCTTCCGTAAAATGGTGATAGATGTCGCCGAATTTGAAAACAAACAAGCCTTGGTCGAGCGCTATTTGAACCTGACTATTTTCGCCCATAATAATGTCGACCGTTTCTGCTGCGGGGTCGTAGTCTATTTTTCCAGAAAAATCGTCGGGCTTGTCTATCGTATGGGACAGATGTATGATTTCATATTCTTTGTTAAAATAATAATCGTATTTTATCTTTGTTTGGAATTCGTTTATGTCTTCGCGGACGCTGGCTATATACTTTTGTAAGATCTCATAGTCCGTGTGTTTGTCCGACGAATCCATCCAAGGGGTTACGTCTTCGTCTTGTGTTTTAATATAAGGTTCTTTGGTAAGTTTAAAATAGGTCTGTGTAAGCCGTTTGGCTTCACTTAGATTCGATAGGTCTGCCCCCCAGTCTTCGTATTGGCGTTCAAACCGATTATACAAATTCTCGTCTAAAGTAGAAGTTTCTAAAAACTGCCTGACACCTTCTTCTATGGAAGGATGATACATGGTTTTATTATTTTCCCGTATCAAAAAGACGAGCAGTTTTTGTAAATATGCTTTATGAAAACGCCTCTTATAGTTTATCAGCATTCGGTCTGCGTCTTTTTTTATTTGTGCGTTCAACAAGTGCCTTATCAATAAATATTCTTCCCCTACATGGGTCTCTAGTGTTTCCGCAAAGTCATCTATTGTAAACGCTCTTTTTATTTTTTTGTAACATATATAGAAAACTCACTTTCATATAATTGTCGGTCAAGGGCAATCGAAACAAGCTTTGGTCCATTATAAACAGTATATCCACCAGACGTTTTACAATAAATTCCTCTTCTCGAAGAATGCTCTTTTGTTTGGGGATGCCGATGATTTTATATCCTTGGGCGGTATACAAGACCTTGTCCGCCTTGTCAGAAGCCTCGCCTACTTTTATCTTTATCCGGTCGTAATTGTCTTGACTGGTTGTATACATATGCTTCCCGTCAAAGTATACTTGGAGGAACGACAATGGAAAATGACCTAGGGATTCGGCTATGTCTTCTATTATAAATATATTTATTTTCAAAGATAGTATTTTAAAGGTATATCTTAGTAGATGGTGCTGGTCTGAATCCTCGGGATAAGTATATATGATATCGGGGATGTCATTTTTTTGTTCGTTTCGGAGAATACTGGTAAATGTCAAATAATATTTGCTTACGACATAGACGTCTACGTCTGTCAGTTCTTCGTGACGGTTGATATACGCTAAGGCGGCATCTCCGGCTATATACGACTTGGTTTTTTCTAAGGCTATAAATAAATAATTCAATTCTGTTACATTGGTCTCTTGTAATCGTAATTCCAAATAATATTTAAAGTCTATATCTTCGGGTATTTTATACATATATATTCGTATTATTTAACTTTCCGAGGTTGAATACTTTAATGAAAAAATCGCCTTTTAGAGACAAGGAAAATTCATACCCCACTTCAAATTGAGAATGGATTATACTAAAGAGGTGATTTATGATTTAAAACATTTTTCCCAATATATGAGGTCTTTCTTTCTCTTTTTGCTTAAAAATAGACATTTTTTGCGTCGTAGGGTTTTCTCTAAAACTGCATACAAAATCAGTGACCTGTAACATATTGTCTTCTTTGTTGTATTTTACATTTTGTAAAGTATCTAATCCGTCGCGGACGTATTCCAGGTCTTTGTTGGTTATTCTGCCTTTCGAAATGGTGCGGGTTAATCCGTCCATAAAATGTAATATATTCATATTGCCAATGGCGTAAAAGCTGTCTCGATTTATGGTAAGGTTATCTTTCACGGCTCGATTATAAATAACATTGTCTTCGAATCCCCACGCCCAAAAAGACGGGAAGCCGTTGATACGCTCAAAGTCTTCGCCTTTAATAGAAAACATACCCCCCAAACAAAACGTAAATCCATAAAAGTGTTTTATCACGTTCTTTTCGGTCGTATAATCTAACAGACCTTTCTTATAGGGCAACGTATCAATGTCGTGGAATACGAATGTAATGTCCTTATAATTAAAATAGATATCTTTAGCATATAAAAAACCAATGTTTTTCATGGCGCCTCGATTGAAAGGGCGGTTGTCTTTTTGATGGACGAATATAATTTCATAGTTATAGTCTTCTAACACGTACGCCATATGTCTCAAAAAATAAAATTTATGTTGTTCTCTGTCCCTATATGGGACGATAAATATAATATCCACCATATCATAGTATATTATATTTTTGTTTAATTTGTTCCGGCAAAAACATTTTTTCATGGGTTTCCAACTTTTTGAAACATTTGTTAATGGTTACTTCGCTGATTTGACTGAATTCATGAATGGTTTTTTTACTTACATTTAAATTACATTTTTGACACACAAAATAAAGGATACCCGTTGAAATAGAATGCGGCGTATTCTCGGAAATCAATCGTCTGGATTCTACGATCGAGGCTATGAACAAGCACAATTGGGTCAATTCAAAATTCATACCTAATTTACTGCAATATCGGTTGATAAACGACGTAGGGGTGCTGTTGTTCAGGCAAGTCTTCTCTTCTAAATCTTCTTCCAAGTCGTTTAATATACTCAGCGCATTTTTACACCCTTTGGTCGCGCTGGTATTGTCTAAATGAAAGACCGTCGCAATTTCGCGTGGGGTGCGAGGGTTGCCGTTTACACTAAACGAAATATAGATGGACGCCGCCAACAATCCGTCGCGGTTCAATCCGCGGTAGGTTTTTTTATTGGAGATTCGGTCGTAATATCGAATGGCGTCTTGTATGATGAGTTTTGACACGCCACCTTTACTGGCTAAATTTGTAATGATTTGAAAATCTTCGTATTTAGACTTTTCTTTGTAGGGCATTGACTGCCATTCGGTATATCGCCGAATTTTTCGCATTTCATACGTGGACCGATTGTTACATATGATCCTACACCCAAAGGACGATTCTTTTAACAACGGGTTGATAGGCATCCCACACCGCGATGGGTCAGCCCCGCTGTGGTCGTCTGCCCCATAAAATCTCCATTCGGCACTGTGGTCAATAGTATCTTTTATTATAATTCCACACGCTCTATTGCTACAACAATAAAACCCCTCTTCCGTGATTTTAAGCAAACTCTTACACGACTTACAAAGGTCGTCAGGCGGTTCTGCTTCCACGGTTTTTTTTTCACCGAATAATTCCCAGATGTCTTTATATTTATTCATTCCTTCTATATAATTATATGTATTTAATTCAATTTTATTTTATACTATAACTATAATGGGTATATCTTCGTCTGTGCCGGAAAAAGTCGAGGAAAGCGACCTAAGCAATCTACCGGAACAAATAGACGATATTGCGATCTCTTATATTTTAACACAAAATACAATCGATTTAATCCGATTAGGAGACAAGGACTATTACGACAATATGATCGTATTAACTAGCGGAATCTTAAGTAAACGGTTAAATAAATTAGAGTTAGGCTTCTTAAACAAACGAATACAACACGGGCAACCTATTTTTGTCTCGGACAAATCGGACATGAGTCATTTAATACCCAAAAACGATGCGATGAAAAAACATATGTTGCGGAATATTTCAAAGTATTATATGAAAATAATCACCGTCTATAGCGCTGTCGTATCGACCATGGACCCGCAATATTTTTACGAAGACGAAGACGGAAACCGAAGCACTTTTTATTTAAAAGATTTCAAGGACTACAAATACATTCCACGAAACGCAAAACCCCGAATTAGTCAAATGACCAATCCTCTGAATTTATGCCGTAAACGTCTCAATATTCTAAAAAATAAATTAAGCATCGGGGAAGATAGCATCACTATAAACCCCGGTGAAAAGTTATGTTCGATGGACGGACCATCTAAACGATTGAACGAAGAGATTGGTATCAAAGAATTAGATTTATTGTATTACGATTTATACGACAATGAAAATAAAAAGTGGGGCAAAATGAGTAAAAAAATGAAGAAAAAATACAACCGAGATTTAACTATATTTTATCAAATCTTTACGGGTAAAAAAACCAAGCCGTCCGATATAAAATCGTTTCGCGATATAGAAATGTTGGATTTTAACACGTTTGACAAATGTAACAAGGATGATTTTATAAAAGAGTTGATTGTCCCGAAAGATGGGCGACTCATTAAATCGTATCTGGATAAAATATATATTATACAAGACCACACGCAAAGCACCAAAATCAAACTAATGAATATATTGAAAAAGTTATTTATCTCCAATGGAAGCGACTATAAATTGAACCCCGATTTAACCTTGGATTCCGTGATAGCGATTGAAAAAGACACGAGAGAAGCAATTATGTATCTCTATACGACTTGCGAGAAATATTTCATACAAGCACTGCTTATTTTTGAAAAAATATACGAAGAAAATACTTACAATTTGAATGCCCAACGAAACAACAATATGAATAGCGCTTTCGTTGTACCGGATGTTTTGGCAAATTCCAATAGCGCACCCATCGGTCTCAATCCCATCGGTCTTACGAACGGTCTCAATAGCGGTATCAATACAGGTCTCAATACAGGTCTCAATAGCGGTATCAATCCCCTCAATAGCGGTCTCAATCCCCTCAATAGCGGTCTCAATACAGGTCTCAATCGCGGTGTCAATTCTCCAAACGTTATCAATAGCGGTCTCAATATCGGTGTCAATTCTCCAAACGTTATCAATAGCGGGCTCAGTGGTATCAATCCTCCAAACGTTCTCAATAGCGGGCTCAGTGGTATCAATCCTCCTAACAATAGCGGGCTCAGTGGTATCAATCCTCCTAACAATAGCGGACTCATCCAATCGAATGTCTCTACAGATAGTATGCCCATTTCGTATTCACCACAACCAAACGGAGCGTTTAAGGAATTGGGTGCTGTGAACCCCGAGATTATAGGCACATTTAACCAACCTGCACAAGTCGACACGGAACCTCCTGGAAGATTTAATCCAACCGATACGCCGGCAAACCCAATGAATCCGGTCAATTATGTGAAACCTGAAAACCCATTTAACCCAATGAATCCGGTCAATTATGTGAAACCTGAAAACCCATTTAACCCAATGAATCCGACTAATTCGGTTGATACACCAATTACACCCGTGACGCCACCCGATGCTCCCGTATTACAACCTATAGTCCCTGGATTACCCGACGTACCTGTCGTACCTGTCGCGCCCGCACCTGTCGCACCCGCACCTGTCGCACCCGCACCCGTCGTACCTGTCGCACCCGCACCTGTCGCACCTGTCGCACCCGCACCCGTAGTCCCTCTCGCACCCGCACCCGTAGTCCCTCTCGTACCCGCACCCGTAGTCCCTCTCGCACCCGCACCCGTAGTCCCTCTCGTACCCGCACCCGTAGTCCCTCTCGCACCCGCACCCGTAGTCCCTCTCGCACCCGCACCCGTAGTCCCTCTCGCACCCGCACCCGTAGTCCCTCTCGCACCTGTCCCAAAAACGTCGTGGTTCGGGTTTAATTCTTCATAGAATTGAATAAATTGTCTTCGTATATATTTTTTTTTTCAAACGTCGGACCTTTGTCGAACGAAACGGTTGTTTTGTTTTGTATAGGGTTTCCATAACAATCAACCGCCACACCCGTCTTTTTTTTAATTTGTTCCCTCACATAAGAAGGCACCCAATGATTCCAACTGATTAATAATAAATTTGGATGTATATATTTACATAAAAAATGGTCTACTTCTAGCTTATCTATAATATAATTTAAGCATTCACTGAAATTATAATTGGGATAACCTATCAATAGTTCAGGCATAACAAAACTACAAAAGTTGGTTTGTATCGTTTGGCGAGAAGCCGTTTTTATTTTACTGTGTATTTTGGTTAAAAGTTTATTATAGGTTTCCAGACGGTTTAAATCTATTTTTTTTTTGGTTTCGTATAATTCTTCAATGTTTAACCTTGGAACATTCATTATTATTTCAGAGATAAAATAATAATGCCTTTACTTCATAATAGTATTTATAAACTTATCAAACGTATAGTCCTCTAAATCTGCGTCGTACATATATTTTTCATTTTTATATAACAATATTAGAGTAGGGTAAGAGTCTACTTTATAAGCATTGGCTAAATCTAAATCTTTCTCGGCGTTGACTTCTATGAATTGAATCTGTTCATAATTCTTTTTTATACCCTCTAACGTTTCCAAGGTCTTTTTGGAATGCGGGCACCAGTCCGTATAAAAGGTGTATAGTTCGGCTTTGGGGGTTTCGGTCGTTTCTACATATTCGTTGTTTTCAATAAACGACTTTTTGGGCTTCTTTGTATAGAAATACACGAGACCAATTGCCGTCAATAGAAAGATCACGATATAGAACCACATTAATATGTAGCTTTATTTTTTTACAACATAAATACAACGTATATAAAGTATAAATGATTGTGAAAGTATATCAGACATCAACCTATGAATTGGTGAAATCTACACACGACGAACATTATTATCGGGAGTTGATGCGTTTAAAATTTAACCTCGTACATTTGTTGGCGCCGACTGAAAAACGTATCCAACAGAAAATTAATTTTTTTCTTCCTAGTATGAAATGAGCGTGTATACAAAGGAAGACTATCATAGCGGGGATGGAATGTTGACGACGATATGGGGTCCAGGCTTATGGCATTATTTACATACGATGAGTTTTAATTACCCCGTACATCCGACGGAAGACGAAAAGCTACATTACAAGGAGTTTATACTCCTATTAGAGCATGTATTGCCGTGTAAACATTGTCGGACGAATTTGGTTAAAAATTTCAAAGAAGTACCGTTGTTAGATAGACATATGGAATCGCGCGACACCTATTCGAAATACGTATATGATTTACACGAACACATCAATACTATGTTGGGTAAAACATCGAATTTAAGCTACGAAGACGTTCGCGAGCGATACGAACATTTTCGGGCGCGTTGTTCTAGAGTCAAAACCAAAAAAGAAAAAGGATGCACGGAATCTTTATACGGAGAAAAATCAAAATGTATTATAAAAATAGTGCCTAATACATTCAAATGTAAAACCTTTCAAATGAATAAAAGTTGTAAGAAAAGGCGCCTAAGTAAAACGGCTAAAGTCGTTTAATATGGGCATAGGTAAATAATTGCCGACCGAAGCGGACCGGTAATTGGGTACTTTTTTACAATCGAAAGAAGGTTCTGGACACCGCTCACACGCCGGGCAGGGCGGAGCGTTGCCATCGTATTGTTTTAATTCTTTCAATTGTTCTTTTAATTTTTCGATTTCTTGTTTATACTCAGACAGATCCGTTTGATTGTTTGATTTATTAAATCCACTTAAAATACCTTGCCGAGCCTTGTCCCGAGCCTTGACCCGAGCCTTGTCCGAAGCCTTGACCCGAGCCTTGACCCGAGCCTTGTCCGGAGCCTTTGTCAGACCGATTGAACATACTTAAAAGACCGGAACTTTCCTTTGGTTCTTTTGTCTCAGTCGTTTGTTTGAAAGAATAATTGGATTGTTTGTTTGCGGATTCCGTTTGAGAGGCTGGTGTGGCGGTTTGAGAGGTTGGGGTGGCGGTTTGAGACAATTCGGTTTCTTCGTTTGTGTCGTCGCATAAATAGGGGGGGCAACTAGGGCATACAGGGGGGACGATTTGACTTTTCAACATATAATCATCGTCGTCGCACGATTTACTTTCGCCTACTTCGTTTTTACATTGGGGTACCGGTAATTGTTCAAATCCTTCCGCTGGAAATAGACTTCCTAATAGAGAGAACGATATCACCACGACAAATAATAAAATTAAAGTGTATTTATGTTTCATTATATTTAAAATAGAAAAAAGATATAAAATAAAAGGATATACTATATGAATGATTTATGTATTGAAACGTAACGCCAAAAAGGAGACCTTGTCATACGATAAGATTTTAGAACGGGTCAACAAATTTATTGTAAAATATATCTTGTCTATTCAAGGAAGCGGGTTAGTATTAAAGGTAATCGACCAATTACACGATAGTATCAAAACGAGTAAAATCGACGAATTGTTGGCGGAGCAGTGCGCCTCTATGGGCACAATACATTACGATTATTCCAGATTGGCGGGGTATATTTGTATTTCGAATCACCACAAAGAAACCAAGCGGACTCTATTAGAAAGCGTGGAGATTTTGTATCGTAAAAAAGGATATTTGTCCGAAGATTATTATACTACGGTGAAAGAACATCATAAAGAGTTGGAGTCTATGATAGTCTACGACCGAAATTATTTAATTGATTATTTTGGGTATAAAACATTAGAACGCGCCTATTTGATGCGCCACGAGAATGTCGTCATCGAAAATATTCAACATTTGTGGATGCGTGTCGCGATCCAAATTCACGGGAATTGTTTATCTAAAGTAAAGGACACCTACGACGGTTTAAGTAAAAAATTATTTATTCACGCGACGCCTACCTTATACAACGCCGGCACCACTCGTCCGCAACTGAGTTCTTGTTACTTGTTAGGTATGGAAGAAGACAGCATCGATGGTATTTTTAATACCCTAAGTGATTGTGCGTCTATTTCCAAATGGGCGGGTGGTATCGGATTACATATTCATAATATTCGTGCCAAAGGAACGTCCATTTTAGGTACCAATGGCACGTCCAATGGTATCGTACCTATGTTGCGGGTATTCAATAACACCGCCCGCTATGTCGACCAAGGTGGCGGAAAAAGAAACGGGAGTTTTGCAATGTATTTGGAACCCTGGCACGGCGACATCGTAGAGTTTCTTGAACTGCGTAAAAATCACGGCGACGAAGAAATGAGGGCGCGCGACTTATTTTATGCCTTGTGGATTCCTGACTTGTTTATGCGTAAAATAGAAAGCGACGGAGATTGGTACTTGATGTGTCCGCACCAGTGTAAAGGATTATCGGATGTATACGGGGACGAATTCGAGCGTTTATATGAATCGTATGTGTCGGCAGGAAATTATTTGAAAACAATGAAAGCACGTGAATTATGGTTTAAGATTCTTGATAGTCAAATGGAAACCGGTACGCCTTATATGTTATATAAAGACGCGTGTAATCAGAAAAGCAATCAAAAAAATATTGGCACGATTCGGTCGTCTAATTTATGTTGTGAAATTATGGAATATAGCGACAAAGACGAAAGTGCGGTGTGTAATCTGGCGAGCATTTCGCTTTCGTCTTTTGTGAAAAAAAGCAAGTTTAAATTCGGGGGTCGTATTACCATTTATACCAAAGACAATTGTAAATGGTGCGACTATCTGAAACATTTTCTAGATTCCAAACATATCGCGTACGAACTGGTTACGGGTCCTCAAACGACATATCCGCAATTGTTTGTAGACCAAAAGCAAATCGGCGGATTTATGGATGTTTTGAAATTATTCAAACCGGTCTTCGATTACAATGGATTACATAAAATTACCAAACTAGTCACAGAGAATTTAAATCGTATCATCGACGTAAATTATTACCCTACGGAAAAAACACGTGTCAGTAACTTAAAACACAGACCGATCGGGATCGGGGTTCAAGGTTTGGCAGACGTGTTTGCGATGATGGAGATGGCATTTGACAGCGACGAAGCCAAAGAGATTAACAAGCGTATTTTTGAAACGATGTATCACGCGGCTCTCGAAAAAAGTATGGAAATGGCAAAAGAAAGCGGTCCTTATGCGTCGTTTAAAGGGTCGCCCTTGAGCGAAGGGATTTTACAATTTGATATGTGGAACATCGCACCCAACCGATACGATTGGAATGCTTTAAAACAACATATCCGACAATACGGGACGAAGAATTCATTGTGTATGGCTCCGATGCCAACCGCGTCAACCAGTCAGATTTTATCCAACAACGAATGTTTTGAACCCTTTACTAGCAACATGTACACCCGCCGAACCTTAGCCGGAGAATTTATGGTCATCAATAAACACTTGATGAAAGAATTAATCGATTTACACCTTTGGTCGATTACCATTAAGAACGATATTGTGAAAAACAAAGGGTCCATTCAATCTATCGCAGAAATCCCTGACTACATCAAATCCAAATATAAAATTGTATGGGAGATGTCTATGAAAACCATTATGGATATGGCAAAAGACCGAGGCGCCTATATTTGTCAAAGCCAGTCGATGAATTTGTGGGTAGAAGAACCCAATTATAAAACACTCACCAACATGCACTTGTATGCCTGGAAATGTGGTCTGAAAACAGGGATGTATTATTTACGGCGGAAAGCAAAGCACCATGCGCAACAATTTACGGTCACGCCCGAGAAAGAATGTTTGTCTTGCGGTTCGTAAAATATATCTATAGAGTATAATGGAAAAATGTTTTTTGACGAAAGATTTAAACCCCGCGACGTGTAGATTCGTGAATAAATGTAAAGAGGGCGAAGAACGAATGCCGAATTTCACGTGTAAGAAAATCATAAAAAAAAAAAATAAAACACTTGTTTCTTTTAGAAAGAAAAAGCCTGTTAATTCCTATGAATTATTAAAAACTATGAAACAAAGCCCTGATGTAAAACAAAGCCCTGATGTAAAACAAAGCTCTAATGTAAAAATGATGACCAATATGTTGGAGAATAATTCCTATAGCCTTATTCACGAAAAATCACCTTTGTCCAACGAGGCGTTTATGAAGCAATCGTTGATGAAGCCATCTGTATCTGAAGAGACGTACAAACGTGTATTTCCAGAAAATAGCTCAGAGAGTTTAGAAGACCAAAAAAAATACATCGTATTCGGAGAAGGCGCAGGAATTATGTTAGCAGACAATTTGTATAAAGAAGGCAACATGATAGAACTAAGCAAACCCTTATTAAAGCGTTTTTTGTCTCCGCCAAGTGGTTGGTTGTTGAGTGAAAAATACGATGGTTTAAGATGCATTTGGACCGGGCGCGAGTTGATCGCTAGACCCTCTAAACGTGGCGGAAAGATGAAAGGAAAAGTGTTCAGTTATGTCCCCAAGTGGTTTATAAATCTATTGCCCAAAGGTTGTAGTTTAGACGGAGAATTGTGGCTTGGTCGTGGACGATTCCAAGAGATATCAGGTTTAAGCAATTCAAAACCGAATAAAAAGGTAACCGAAGAACACCTCGACCAACAATGGAAAGAGATAAAATATATGGTGTTTGATATGCCTCATTTGAAAGACCTCCCGTATACGCTACGTTTAGAAGAATTAGAAAAAATCGTCGAATCTATTAAAATAAGTCAAGCAGATTCACCTATAAAATTAACGGTGGTCACCAAAGTAAACGACCACGAACATCTACTAGAGTTATACCAACAATATACGGAAGGTGGTGCCGAAGGAATAATAATACGCGAACCGTCGTCTTTCTACGAGACAAAACGTAGTAAATTATTATTAAAAATGAAAATAGGCGAAGACGACGAAGCGACCGTAATAGACTATGACCCCGGTAAAGGTAAATATACTGGACTATTGGGTGCCTTAAAATGCGATTACAAGGGAAAACCCGTTCATATTGGGACAGGATTTAGCGACTTGATGCGCGCCGAATACAACGACGTGGACTCTAAACATTACATACCTATCGGCGCGACCGTGAATTTTTCTTATATGGAACTCACCAAAGACGGCATCCCTCGCCATCCGGTATATAGAGGAGTGAGACACGATGCTTAATAAAATCTTTTACTATAGTATATGAAAAAAGGTAAAAATGTATTCCAAAATCCACTGGTGATCTTTAGCGTTGTTGTCCTGATTTCATTATTATTTTTTTTTTCTAGACAAGAACCATTCACGCGCCCAGAACCGTTCACGTGCAAACAAGACGGATCAGGTTCCATCTTAGAAGACGAAGAAGATATAAGTTTCAACTTATCCGGCACGTGCCAAGAGCTTCAATCTATGTTGATGGGTTCGAAGATTGAAGACATACAAGATATGGTTTAAATTCACAAGATTATAAAAAATATGGACTATAAAACTATTTGATAATTTATACGGATATCTCTTTCACAATACTTGTCATAAATAATTGTGCTTGTTTTTTATTATGTTCAATTTCTTTTTCTAATTGTTGGATGAGTGTATCATTATATTCACAATACTCAACAATCTCTTGTTGGCGTTCTAGTGATGGAATTGGGATTTTTATATTTTGTAAATCTTTTGAATATACGTGTGGTTGTGCTGCTCCTGATTGTGATTTAAATATTTTATCTTGGATAGACTTTAACAAATAATACAAATAGGTGTTATTTATTGAGTTATTTTTTGGTATTATTGAAAAGCAATCACTCGCCCATACTTTTTTATTATATTTACTAATAAATCCAGCATATGCTCCACTTGAAGAACATAATATTGTATTTTCATCTGCATTATATTCATTATGAAATCCCATTGGTTTTTGACCTCCTCCAATTACAGGATATTCTCCTTCAACTAATGTATCTTTTTTTATTCCTTTTCCGTTTTTGAAATCACAAACTTCACC
>FUWD013269604.1_pt2 | contig 15276 bp, 23 predicted proteins | sample 1063281 | NCBI WGS metagenome assembly FUWD01 (sample SAMEA79048168, study PRJEB19326) | metagenome | biome: marine | reverse complement strand
GTATTTAGACATTCATTAAGAATCTAAATTTTGAAGTATATAAAGATTGCTATACTCTAGTATATATATCATTTCTTTTCAATATGGAAATTTAACTATAAAGTAGAAACAAAACTATATACTTCAAAACATAAATCTATAAATACAAGCTTTCCAATAATTTTTTATAATAAAAATAAAAGAGTGTGATTGAATTGAGTGATGTGAAAGAAAGAATAAAATTGTTTCTTAAAAATAAAACTTATACCTTCATAAGCTTAAAATCTAAGGGTATTTTCAATGGTTATATTCTATCTGTGGATGAGTCTAGTATTATGTTTGATGATGATTTCTTGAATGTGATTCCTATAATAATAGATGAGATAGATATATTAGATTATAGCAAAAAGAAACAAAATGTGGATTCTGGGGGGTCTTATGGTAAATAATAATTATAATTCCCATAAACCCGAGAAAGTTGCTTCTCCAAAGGAAATAGAGGTTAAAACTAATATTAAAGACGTGAAACTAAAAAAGGATAAGACCTTTGTTTCCACTCCACAAGAAAAGAGTGTGCATGACGTTCCATTGGTTAGCTTGGTTAGTAAGAGTAAAAAAACAACCCCAAAAATAGACGACAAAGTAGGTCAAAAAAATCAACTAACCAAGCTAACCAAACTAACCAAATCAACTGAAAAACACTCAACTAACCAAGCTAACCAAACTAACCAAACTAACCAACTAACCAATTTAAAAATAATAAAAAATAAAGATATTATTAATTATTTTAAGAATGGTCAAAAAGGGCAAAAACAATTAGAATATGTAGGTTATGTTTTTTTACATGAAAACAAACATGAATTTTCATTAAAAGAAGTATCATCATTCCTAGAAATATCACACCCCAAACTCACACCACATTTAAGTAGATATGTTGATGATATATATTTAAGGTATAGTAATAATGTTAATTCAAAAAGAGGGAAGTTATTAGAGATAACAAAAAGAGGAGTAGAAGATATAAAATCGATTATAACTAATTATTATAATATAAAAAAAATAAGGAAAGAAGATTTATTGATAAGGATGAAAGAAACTGAAACATTAGATACTAATATGATAATCAATAAATTCAAGCGGCTTATTGAAAAGGAATATTTATCTATATTAACTAATAATTTAAGGAAAGATAAAAAGTTTTTAGTAATTGATTTTAATGAATTGAGTAAGTTCAATCCTGAAATTGCAGATATGCTTTTAGAGCAACCAGAAGATACTATCAAGGCATCTACACTAGCAATAGAACAATTAGATATAGATAATGGAGAGGATACTAAAGTAAGGTTCAGCAACCTTCCTGAATCTCAAAAGATTAAGATAAGAGATATAAGAAGTAAGCATCTAAATAAATTATTTTTAATAGAAGGGATAGTCAGGCAAAAAGGAGATGTAAGACCACAAGTAACATCAGCCAAGTTTGAATGCCCAAGCTGCGGGAATGTAATAAATTGTTTACAACTAGAAGCATCATTTAAAGAACCCACCAGGTGTGGATGCGGAAGAAAAGGAAAGTTTAGATTAATTTCTAAAGACCTTATTGATGCACAGGGATTAGTACTGGAAGAAGAGCCATACGATTTAGAAGCTGGGCAACAACCAAAGAGGATTAATATTTTTCTTAAAGATGATTTAGTTTCGCCCATTTCAGAAAAAAGAACAGAAGTTGGAACCAAGATACAAGTAGCTGGGATGGTAAAGGAAGTTCCAATTATGTTAAGGACTGGGAGCAAATCAACGAAATTTGATTTGCTCATAGAGGCAAATTATGTAGGTCAGATGGGTGATGATTTTTCTTCTTTAGAAATAACAAAAGAAGATAAAGAAAGAATAATAGAATTATCTACCAGACCAGAAATTTTTAATCTATTAAAAAAATCTTTGATTCCTTCAATTAAAGGACACGAGGAAATTAAAGAGGGATTATTATTACAACAATTAGGTGGAGTGAAAAAAGAAAGGAAAGGAACCGCAATCAGGGGGGACATACATATAATATTAGTAGGAGACCCATCATCTGGAAAAAGCCAAATGACCAAAAGAATATCTACTATTTCTCCAAAAGCTATATTTGTTACAGGTACAGGAGTAAGTGATGTAGGAATGACTGCGAGTGTAGTTAAGGATGAACTCTTTAAAGGATTTAGTTTAGAAGCTGGAGCTATGGTACTTGCACATAATGGAGGGATGTGTTTAGATGAAATGGATAAAGCAAAACCAGAGCACCTCAATAGTTTACATACCCCGATGGAACAACAGACAGTTCATATAAACAAAGCAAACATCCAAGCAACACTTAAAGCAGAAACGTGGGTCTTAGCAAATGCAAATCCCAAATATGGGAGGTTCGACCCTTACGCAATAATAGCTGAACAAATAACTTTCCCATTAACACTATTAAATAGATTTGATTTGATATTTGTAATAAGAGATATACCTGATGAAAAAGTAGATAATGAGATGGCAGATTTTATTTTAGATATGCACGAAGGGGTAGAAGAAAATGAAGAGGAAGTTATTGATGATGACCTACTAAGAAAATATATATCTTATGCCAGAAAGAATTGCAAACCTAAACTAACCAAAAAAGCAAGAGAAAAAATAAAAAAATTCTATGTTAAACTAAGAACCTCAGATAAAAATGAACAAATAAAAAACATACCATTAAATGCACGTCAGATAGATGGATTAGTCAGGCTTTCAGAAGGGAGTGCTAAGACTAGACTATCCAATGAAATAATTGAAGAAGATGCAGAAAGAGCAATAAAATTATTAACATACACCTTAGAAAAAATAGGCATAGACCCCAACACAGGGAAGATAGATATGGATAGAATTACTACAGGAATTTCTGGTTCTGTTAGAGATGTTTTTTCTAAAGTCAAAAAAGTTATTGATGAATTAGAGAATGAAAAAGGAAAAATAATTGCAATTGAAGATATAATTAAAAGGGCAGATAGCTATGGGGTAGAAGAAGCAAAGGCTGAAGAAGCAATAGAAAAATTAAAAAGAACTGGAGATTTAATGGAACCAAGGCATGGTTTTTTAAGTAAATTATAATGTATAAACGAAACATTTAAATATAAGCTTTCAAATAAAAGTAATTATAACTATGAATTTAAATAATTGAAGAAGATGAATAAAATAACTAAAGGTGGTTTCTTGAATATAATTATTAAAACAAGAGAGGTGAATTTATATGGTAGATGATATTATTTCTGAATTAGCAAAGGAAAGAAAAGAACATAACAAAAAGGATAAACAGGTTATAAGATACTGTTACAAAATATTAGGATTGCATGGTGAGAAAGTTCCAAGCAAACCATCAAAAAGAGCAGAAGATATAAGCAATGATTAAAACCTTTAAGCAAAAACTAAAATATGGGGTTTTTGCTTATTTATTATACCCCCCACTATACCCAGGAAAAATCGGAGTTACCCCAAAAGATATTATATGTATTATTTAAAATGGATGCACAATTACAAAAAAAAATAGATAGTTATAAACTAGAAAGCGATTTAATTTCAACATCATTAACTTTAGAAAAAGAACAAATAAGTATTTTAAGAAAAGGATATAACATCAACAAAATACTAGAATGGTATTTCAAATCAAAAGGTGTTTTATGATGAAAAAAAAAGTATCAATCCCAGTCAAAATAAAACCAGAACTTTTAGCATTAGTTGATTTTTTTGAAGACAGAAAAAACGAAATAGAAAGAAGGAAATATAATATAACAAGAGAGGGCGGTTCCAAACCAAGTCGTTCAGCCTTTTTAAGAAAAGTTTTTAATATATTTGGAAAAAAATTAAATTTGGTGATAGAACATGGATAAAGAACAAAAACTACCAATGGATTGTTTAGATGATTTACATAAGATAGAAAACAAGATACGGGAAGTAGATACAAAAACAACATTCAATAAGATGTTGTCATCGGTAGATAATCTAAGAACAACAATGACTCTGATAATTAGTCAATTAAATCCATTAGAAGCAGACATAAAAGAATCAATTAAAGACGAACAATTTATACAAAAAGTAGATGTGGCATACAATGGACTTTCAATTAAAATTAATTTCCAGTTACAACAATCATTCAATCTAACATATTCTTATTCATTATTAGTAAATGAATTTGCTAAATGTATAAAAGCATTAATAAAAATAATAGACGATTTATATTCTGAAAAAGAAGATAAAGTTTCTAGGGAAATAAATCCATTAGAGGAAGTTGAACAGCAAGTTCAAGAAGTAATCAAAGAATCAACACCCCCTGAACCAAATCCATTACCACCACCAAACCCACCTACTCCACTATTACCATTAGTACCAACAAACGAAGAAATAGAAAAGGAGAATAAAAAAGTATTTGAACCAAACCCAGAACTTGCCAATGAATCAGAAGACCCAGAAGAAGATGAAGAAGTTGCAGTAAACATTTCAAATTTTATTTTTGAATGTGAGGAATGTAAAAATAATTTTAAATCAGTAAACGGTTTTGGTTGTCCAAATTGTGGTAAGACTTTATTTCAAACAAAATATTTGAATTGATAACTATAACTAAAATGAAAATAATAATAATAACTGGATTGTTAATTGTATTATTTCTTACAGGATGCACTTTTGTTAATGATGTTATGAACCTCAAATTTAAACCAAGACCAGAAGTGATACCACCAATAACACCCCCAAACCAAACAACAAACACGACAAACACGACAACAATCATAGAAACAACCTTAGATTCTTCTCTGGATAATGTGTTTGTATTTTCAAATTCAATCTTAGTAGTAGACGATGAAAAATCTTATGTGATAGACATACCAAAAGAAAATCCAGCAGTAGTTAGTTATTTACAAATGTTTAATATAAATGAGTTAGAGTTTGTTGTTTCTACAATAGATAAAGAAGAACATAATGGAGGGATACAATATATAGTAAGTATCTCACCACCAAAAGCTGTATGGGATAATGGAATAGAAAATATTAATAGAGATGAGTATATATACAAATTCAGTATATATAATAAGTACTGGAATAAGACACCAATAACCAACGAACCTTTTTTAATAGATATTTCTTTAGGAAAGTTTGATTTCTTCGTTCCTTACAGTAGGGGGCTAAGTACAGTAAAAGAAGAAAATAGTGTAGTAACTCTTTACAATAAAAAACTCCTTTATATGTCTGATTGCTATGGTGATTGTGAAAACAAAATTCCTCCAATCTTAACAAAATATATAGTACTTGCTAATAATGGAAAATGCCCAACCAATAGTTTTGAATTTATAGTAGGTACAGGTGCAAGATATGTGATTGCAGATGAGATATGTTCAACACCAGAAGAAGGAAAAGAAACAACCCTAAAAGAAGAATTGGATATGATTGGAATAAAACAGATAATTGGAAAGCCAATGGTACATTTAATTTTAGAAGAAGATGGAGATGAAGTTTATGGATAGAAAAAAAATACAAAATATAATTTTATATACTTTAATAATAATAGTAATATGTCTAGTAGTAGTTATAATCAATTCTCAAAGAGAGAAAATAAACGAGTTGAATAATATCGAAAGACCATATTATAAATTTGATGATAGTATCGGAACAAAATATTTTAGTTATGCTGGAAAAGAATTTGTTACATATGAAACTAAAGAACTATATGGATGTGAATTGAAAGACGAACAAGAAACATTTTCAGTTTATTGTGAGTTAGACAAAAATCAATGTACAATAAGAATCATGGATTGGGATTGTATGTATGAATCAAATGTATTGGATAACAATGGTTGTATAGATATTAATGAGGATAACAGTGGTTGTATAACCGAATATTTAATTAAAGGAAAATTTGAAAAGGTGGAATAATGAAAATAAGCCAAAGATTAAAGTTAGAAAAAGAATTACATTTTTTAAAATATTTTCCGCAAAGACCATTTTACCTATTAGGAAATGCCTTTTGGGAAACTGTTAAAAATCTTAGAAATTGGATGTTTATAGGATTCATACTTTTATTGGGTTTTTTATTTAGAAATTTATTCATATCAATAATAAATAATTATCTAGTCATAGATAAGATAGTAATCACAATCGCAATAGCAATAGCAATATTCTATGTATTAGACCAATATTTTAGTCAAGAGTTTCAGGAAGATTACAGACAAACAAAAGCAAAAAAAATAGAAAAACAAATTCAAATAGAAACACAAAAAGAACAAGAGGAACCAAATGCTTGAATCAGTAAAGCATAGCTATGTTTGTAGTATATTGAAAAAGAAAAATATCCAGATATTTAGAGATGGGAAAAGGATACTTGACCAACTTTATCCACACACATTTCCTGAACTAAAAACATTTATGAAGATAGGATATAATTATGCAATAGAATATTTACAAGACAAACCAATAATAAAATCTGACGATTATTCAGAGCTTAATAGTAAAGGCTGGAAAATAATAACAAGAAATGCAACCTCAGAATTTTATGATAAACAGAGATTAGCTTATGAATTATCACCTATAGATTCATTAGAACAAGATTATGGAAGAATGCCCAAAGGTTATAATTTTGAAGTAGATTTATTAAATCGAATGATTAAATTCAATGGTAAGAATGTTTCTTTAAGTGGAACTACAGGATGGGTACCTCTAGATACTGAAAAAAATTCCAACCGTAAAAAACAATTAAATCCATTTGATATAAACGCAATAAACTCCAGGTCAAATAATTATTTTGAAGATAGGATTCCAGACGAATTAAAAATAAAAAAAATGATGTGTGGCAAGAAATACCAGAAGTAGCAATTGGATGGACTGAGATGGGTGAATTGTGTTGTATGGAAGATACAGAAGAGCCACCAAGAAGTTCAATTAGTGGTCAGAGTGGAATGGGAAAAACATCTTTATTAAATAATTTAGAGTGTCAAGAGAGCCATAAATTTAAATGGAATGGAGTAAATATAAATGATATAAAAGGGGATACACAAACAAGATGTTTACCTTGGAATCCCAGAAGAGATATGAAATTCATAAAAGAATTGGCAAGACTTAGAGAACCAACAATACCTATGTCTTATGTCTACCTTCATCCAACAATAAAAACACTGAAATCAAACCAGATATTTTATGAAGACGAAGTTGGATTTAAAGTTTCTTTCCCTTTTAAAAAATTTATTTTAGACCCAAACATTAAAGGCTACAATCTAAATTGGGGGGTAAGCCCTAAAGCTAGAAAATATATGATTAATCTTTTAGAAGATGAAAAAGGAAACGAACTCTTAGATGGAATTTTATATAAAGATAACTTAGAAGAAATTAAAGATTTGATATTTGGCAAAGATGGAATAGACGGAGTAATACCTAAAAAAATGCACGACACTTTAGGAAATTCTATATATCATCTAATAAAAGATGTGTGGAATAGAGGAATTTTAGATAAGTCCACAAAAATAAATTCCACATGGACAGCAATAATAAATGGAAAGAAATATGTAAACTCTCCTTGGAACATTTGTTTGCTATGTGGAATAGCATCATCAATGATAACAAAACAAGCAAGAAACCAAGATTGGTTTGCTATGTGGATTAAATATTTACTTGAAGATATTTTTGAATTTTCTTCATCTGAAGAATACCAATTACTACAAGGAAAAAATATTATTGTACGAGCAGATGAAATATCCCAGATATTAAACAACGATACAACAAAAGAGATAGTCAATAAAGTAATAAGGGAAGGAAGAACCGAAACTGTGGGATTCGAGCTTTCAAACCAATTCTTTAGTGATACCCCCCAGAGTATAATAACTAATTTAACACATTACTTTGTTTTTAGAACACAATCATCAAAAGACATAGATTTTTTTACCAAAGAATTTAAATTAAACAAAACACAAATAAATGATTTAAGAAATCTCAAGAAATTTGAATGTTATGCATTTGGAGAATTTATATTTTATGATATGAATGGAAATAGATACTCCAACGATGGAAAAGCAATTAAAATAATAAAAACTAAACCACCTAATGCCCAGAACTTCTGGAACAAAAGATGGTTGGAAAAAGTAGAATAGAATGAATAAAACAACTAAAATATTATTGATAGTTTTATTATGTGTAATATTTATGATAAATAATCACATCATGGATATTTCAAATAATACTGTTTGGGCGTATAACATTAATATAGATGGAGCACATATTGGAACAGTTGAACAAGTACCCCAAGGAACAAGTAATGGATTTTGGTCTAATAATGATACATTGTACCATTTAACTTGGTATATGAATTACCTGATAATATTCACATTTACATATATTTGTATAAGTTGTATTAATAAAAATTAGAGGTGCGAACATGAAAAAAATATATATTGGAATTTTAATTATGCTATGTTTATTACCAATAACACTAGCAACACTAGAAGTTGATGATATAAAAATAAAGGTAAATGAAGATTTGGTTTCTGCTGATGAAGATGAGGGGGACATAGATGTTAAACGTGGGGATGATTTAATAATAAAAGTTTACTTCGATAACGATTGGGATAATAAATCATATGTAAGATTAAAAGGGGAAATAGAATATATAGATGATGGGGATGACATTATAGAATGGAAACCAGGGGATAATTATAATGATTGGTATGAGATAGATTCTAACGATAAAACATTCAAAACATTAATTTTTGAAATTCCAGAAGATGCAGATTATGATAGCTATGATTTAGACTTCACTATATATTATAATCAAACTAATGGTGGGAATGGTAGTTGGGATTATTCTTGGAATGTTATTTTAGAAAGAGAATATGAAGAAGATGAGAAAACTTTACAAGAACAATTAGAAGAAATCAAAGGGGCAATAAATTCTTCAAATGAAGGTACATATTACAATCTTTATAATAAGTGTTTTACAAATCTTACAGAATGTCAAAGCTATAAAAATTCAAATGAAGGGTATAAAACAAATTATGATTTATGTATAATTACAAGAGACACATATTCACAACAAAGTTATCAATGCAGTTTAGATTATAAATTCCTTAATACTTCATACTACGACTTTATTAATATAACATATGGTGCTTGTATAATAGAGAGAGATAATTATGCTAGTCAAAGATTTATTTGGGGTTTTATAATAGGATTAGCAGGATTTGGAATTGGGTGGTATGTATTTAAATATCATCCAATAAAAAGTAAGATAGGAAATGTAGGTGGCAAAGAAAGTTCTCCAAGTATGAATGTCCACCCAACTATAGACCAAATGGTTAAAGGCAAGGTAATAGATATACCTACAGCTTCACCACCACCCCTAGAACCAAATCCATCACCACCACCTAGCCCATCCATACAACCATTACAACTAGAAAAGAGGAGATGATGATTTTATGGCAGACCAAATAGCACAACAACAGGAAAGAAGAATTATTTTTGGTAATTTCAGCATTGCAGTTTTGGCAGACTGTAAGGTATATGAAAAAAAGGATATAATTGTTTTTTCATTCAGACCTACATATTCAATGAAAGTAAGAGACCAGATTAAGGATAGTGATTTTGAAGAGACTACAGGATTAATAGTAAAGGCATACCCAAGAGCATTATGTGAATGCAAAGACCCATCCCCCGAGATACAAACTTGGTTTTTATATTGTGATTATTACGGGAAGGAAGTAGATATAACAAAAAGGATTAACCAGGGATTATTAGTTAGAAATGAATTTTTACAGAAAGAAAACACTGCGCTTAAAAAACAAGCTACAATAGGAATGATGGACATAATGCAGATAATAACATATCCAGAAGAAACCAGAACAAAAATATTAAAGCAAATGGCAGAACAAAATAAAGCACTTACTTATAACCCACTTGCTAAGACGGAGGAAGTCAAAAAATGATAGACGAAAATAAAATTCCAATTACTGTAATAACTGGAGATTATCCAGCTAGATGGTATTTTGATTCCATAGTTTTTGAAAAGATGGTATTGAAACAAGAAGAATCAATAATAATATCAACACTTAACAAAAATAGGATTAAGACAGAAAAACTTATTACAGATTTAAGGATGATAGGCTGGAGACCAGGAGAACCATATCAATTATCCCCCCCCAAAGAAAACAATCCTTGGCAGGAGATTAAAAAGGGGAGAGAGATACCACTAACTTATATAAAGTATTTTTTGACTTTAAATCCTACTGTTAAGGCTATAATGGATGAAGTTTCAAAAGAAAAAAAATCCAGAGATATTCTTCTCTCACAGTTAGATACAATTAATGAAGATAGGCAAAAGAAAAAAGAAGTTATAGTAAGAACTGAAAAACATAATGAAATAGAACAAATAGTTGCTTCTGTAATTGCTTTGATTGAAAAGAAGAAGAAAGAAAAAAATGCTTGAAGGAACTAAATCATCATTTACATTATTAAAGAGAAAAATAGGTTTACTTCCATTAGTGTTAATTTCATTAATGATTATTATTATCCTTTATTTTTCTATTAGTTCAAGATGGATACCTGCTGCTAAAATTATTAATGAGACAGATGCCAATAACCAAACAGTAGAAATTTTAGCTATATACTCATATGCAGAGGGAAAGTATATACCAAGAACAAATAATTTTGAATATTCAAATTCACAAATCCCCAAAGGCTCGTTTGAGATGGGAGGGGCTTTTTTTCTAATAACATTATTAATAATCTTTGCAGTTATACTATCAAAAAAAGGAAAGATAGAAGATTTGATTCCAATTGAAGATATAATCAAAAACGCAGAAAAGTATTTAGATTATGTAAGAGATGTAAAGGGAAAAATATCTGCTTATGAAATAGAAATACCAAACTGTAAATTACAATATAAACAGGTAGATGAAGGTGCAAGTAAACCAGAAACTTGGTTATTACCAGTTAATATAACTCCTATTAATAGAGTTCCAGAAAGACTGATATTAGGATTCCACCCATATGATTCAGGACATCTTAAATTTTCCCTAACAAAAAAAGGAATATTTTCAGATGTGGATTGTTGTTCTAAATGTGGGACAAGATATTCAGATATTAAAGTATTAACCCCTAAAGGATATACACAATGGTTCGAACAATTTTATAAACCAACACATGGATAGTGTATTCTATAATATATATATTAGAATTACGATATGTTAATATAGTAGTTAAATAATGAATAAATTATAACTTATATTTAGGAGATTTAATCATAAAATAACTTCTTGTATTGTATAACTTTATAACTAATATTATTAAAGTAAATCTCCAAAGAAAAACAAAAATTAAAAAAGGAGGATTGATATAATATGGATGGAAATAAAGTAACAATAGGAGTTCTTATCGGGGTGATTGTTCTTGGATTGTGGTACTTCAATACTACACCAGAAACAGGGGCAGTAACACCACCAGTGCCAGGAGCATCGCCAGTGCCAGGGGGACAACAAATACAATGTGCACAAAACCCAAGCTATACATATAGTGCGGTAGACGCATATAGTACAACAACTGTAGGTGGAACAGACCAGATTAAAGAAAATGCGTTAAAACCAGTAACTACATTGGCAAACCCAGCAAATGGTAATACTTTAGAGTATTGGAAAGACAATGCCAGTTATTATTGTGAGAAGGCAGTTTCAGCTGCGGATTGTGGAGCACATACATTACAAACAAGTTGTTACCACAATGGAACAAACTCCATAAAAATATTTGATGTTGCAAATGCTGTTTTCTTAACATCAGATGGTGGAGCAAACAATCTGACTTTAGCTGCAAGTAGTTTAGCTAATTTTAGGATTGACTATCAGGGACAAGCAAAAAAATCCAATATACCATTTGGTGGATGTATTGCAGTAGAATTCTCAAATAATGTATCTAGCTTGACTTTAAGTAGTGAAGGAGTAACACCGGGATGTATATACCCATATACATATTCCCCAACAGCAACAACAAATACCTATAAACTATTCAATGTACCTTCTGGATTTGATAAGGCAGGACTGGGAACAATACAGAGTATCTCTGGGCAGATACAAGCTGGTTCAAGTAAACCAGCAAGTTCATTGATTGTAACTTTCCAACCAGCCAAGCACTACATAACAAATGCAGGGGAGATTGTGTTAGGTATTGAGAAAGACCAGAATGAGGATACAACAAAGACAGCAACAGGAAGAGTTTACACCGTAAAGATAAACGGGTAAATCAATAATATTTTTTTTATTTTTTTATTTTTAAATGGCAAAAGCTAAGTTATTTGAACAACCAAGAATTTATATAGTGTTTGTTCTAGGATTACTTCTGTTTGCAATTTTAAATAAACTAGCACCAAATGAGACTATAGCAAGTGGTCTTGAATTTACTGGATACTTATTTCTAGCATCATTTGTTTTATGGGTAATTTCTATAACAGCAATGAAAGGAAAATTAAAGATAAATTCTGTCGCTAATAATACACCTAAAGCATTAGGGTGGGCAGTTATAATGATTCTGGGTTTACTCATGTTCTCTTCAATTGTTGGATTCCTTTTAGGATATGCACATAATATAATGACAGCAAATTCTATAGCAATGATAGGGGCAGTCCCTCAATTTATTTTAGAAAATCATGCTTTTTTATCTTTCATGATAATAGTATTTTTTATAGCTACCTTGGAAACAATAGTAGCAATTCAGCTTATGGATAATATTTTATCAGTTGCAAAATCAAATTATACTTTAAAAGACCCAAAAGTATGGATAGTATCTGTCCTTATAGGATTAGGTGCTATGGTTTATCACAGTTATTCTAAATTCATACCTTTAACTGGAGAGCTTAATCTACACGCATTAATTGTAGTTGGAGCATTATTTACATCAACTTGTTTACTCGCTATTAAAACAAAAGAAATGGAATCAGCTATTTACTATCATGTTGGAAATAATTTTTTAGCTATGGCGTATAGGCTTAAAGAAGTGTTGAAAATATTTGGAATTTAAAATGGACGAATCAATAGAAGAAATTATGGGATTGAATGAAGAAGGAAAAAATACTATAGGAGGGATATAAAATGTTACTAGAAAAACAGATTAGAAAAGGAACAATGCAAATTCCCAAGAAAATATTAGGATGGATTCTGTTCATATTAGGAATATCCTTTTTATTTGCGTTCCAAAAAACAGTAATACAAATTCAGAAATACAATTATGCAGGTATTATATTTAGTCTAGTATTGATTGTTGCTGGATACTTCCTTTTTATTTCAGGGAGACGAATGTAGATGCCCGAGGATTTAGAGAGACAATTAAAAAAACAAGCAAGAGAAATGTTTCCAAATGATAAGAATAGACAAAGAAGATATATTTATGGAACGTTAAGAAAAACTGGATGGAAACCTAGTAGTGCTAGAAAAAAAAGATAAAATGGAAATGTTCAAAAAACCGAAATGGTTGAAACCAGAAATAAATCAGCCTATTTATTATCTGCATTTAATTATTTTAGCTACTGTAACACTATGGATAATAAATTTGTTTTATATAGGACACTTCACAAGTGTATTTGATTTTTTACAAAGGATAATTCCAATCTTAAAAGTAAGCTTCAAATTTAACTTTATGTTTAGTATCAAGAATATATTACTTTCAGTACCAGCATTAACTTTAGGAGATATTACGGCACATAGTATATTAAGAATTGATTAATAACTAATAACTATTAAAAAATAAAAAGGAGGATTGATAAAATGAAATTGAATGATGTAGTAAATATGAAAACCGCTACTTTAGGTTGGGTAGTAGGTTCAGTAACATATATACTTAGCTGGTTAGCAACTATATTAGGGATAGGCTCAAAAACATTAAATCTGGGGAAGTATGTAGGAGTAACAGGTTCCTTGGTAGATGTTAATGTAAGAGCACAACTAGAATCTAGTGGAGTAGCAAACAAGCTAGGTTTATCAGTGTTGCAGTTATTGAGATTTGTACCTAAGTGGGAATGGGGACAGTATCTAACAATAGTAATAGGCAGTATTGTCTTAGTGGTGTTAGGAAAATGGATTTATCTTGGATTGAAGTGGACACCTAGAGGCACACCAAAAAGTAAACTATACCTACAGTTATTATATGGTGCAATAGCAGTGACAGCAATAGTATCTATAATAGGAGGCATGTACTCAATACCAGCATTTGTTGGATTAGTACTAGCAATGGCAATTTACTATGGACTTGTAGCATTAGTACTATGGGTAATAGTTAAGCTTAACTTCCTAGCATTAGGTAAGTTCATCAACAACTAAAATTTATTTTTTTATTTTTTATTATAAGAAGTTTTATATACTTAGGGAAAATGGATAGTATAAAAGAGGTGTAAAATGAAAAAACTACTATTAATGTTTATGATTTCATTATTGTTAGTTTCTATAGTTAATGGTCAAGAATCAGATTGGGATGGACAAGGAACCCAAACTCTAACTTTATGGGAAAATTCTTAGAAACAATTAGCTCTAACTTTATAAGTGGTGCTACGATACCTACTGAATGTAGTTCAAGTTCACATACGCAGAAAGTATTTGATGCTAGTAGTACCTCTGCTTCTATTGGAGGTTCTTGTAATGATGGTGATTATGTAGCTGTTTTTAATTGTGGTCTTTCAACCAAATATTCTTCTCTTACCGCCTGTAATTATGGTGGTTCAATTAGAGAAGGAACTAAACTTGTTACAAATGTTATTTTAAATCCAGATAATAGGTATATGTATTTTTGTTATAGTTGCGATGGTGTTACACCACCTCCAGAAGAAAAAATCTTTAGAGGATTTTGTTTGGATAGTCAAAACATCTGTAGATATATAGATAGGACATACACAGAATTACAACAAGCATTAGGTACTTATAATAGTTTTGAATGTATAAAACCTTCCTTTCCAAATCTTTATTCTACTTCATCAGAATGTGAATCAAACAGAGAAACAGAGATTACTTGTTATACAGAATGCGATGGGGATTTTTATGAAACAAAAAAAGTAACTGCTAAATTTTGTAGTGAGGTAGGTTTATTGTCTATAAAACCAGATTGCATATCTGAAGATGAAACAAGAGGATGTGATTATGGTGGGGTTCTATATTCACCTGGAGAAGAATTTTGTTTCAATACTAATATCGTAAAATGTATGGGCAACCAAGTTCTTGATACAGTTAAAATATGTAAGGTAGATTGTAAAGGTAGCCAGTGTGTAGGTGAAGAAGGAGAACCAGAAGAAGG
>FUWD013022885.1_pt1 | contig 15314 bp, 9 predicted proteins | sample 1063281 | NCBI WGS metagenome assembly FUWD01 (sample SAMEA79048168, study PRJEB19326) | metagenome | biome: marine | reverse complement strand
CCTTGTCATGAGACGAACGAATCCGATACCGAAGTCGTGGAGGCATTCCTGCCCGAGAAAGAATTGGTACGTCGACATCAAAGAAGATGGACAAAAAACACTGCGGGACGATTCGCATTCGAAGTCCGGTGTCAGAGACGCGTTCCGATAGGGACGATTATCCCGAAAAGCACCGACGTGACGACGAAATTACCATATAATGGTAAAAAACGGCCTTTTTGTAAAGTTGACGGCCTCCCCTGCCGAACGTACCATAGGAACGCAGGGGGTCGATCCGCCGCGGCGGAAGCCGATGGCGGAATCGAGGACCGGACTTCAACGCAAGCGGTTCCTTTCCACAATCAATAAACTAGAAAGGAAGGTGAATCACATGGAAGAAGACAAGGACATGAGTTACGAGGAGGGAATGTCACAGAAAGTGAAGGTATGGGTCCAGGAGAATCTTCGCGTCATCACGAGCGTCTTCATCGTCGCGGTGATCGCGTTCGGAATCTATTCGTATTCCGATCGCACGGTTCCGTCCGATAATGCGGACTTCGAAAAGATAGCGTCATCCGAAACCTCGAAAGAGGAAACGGACGCCGTGACATCCGAAGAAGCGGAGCAGACGTCGGTCGCGGAGGAAGAAATGGAAACAGCGACCGAACCGTCCGAGACCAGTCGGGAAACGGAAGCCTCGTTCATCGAGGTCGCGAATCCCGGAGAAGGACTCACCCATCTCGCACGTCGAGCTGCCACGGATTATCTCGAAAAGAATGCCGACTCGTCGCTTACCGTCGAACACCGCGTCTATATCGAGGATTACCTCCGAAAGAAGGTCGGGCACCAAGGAGGGGTCGGGGTCGGAACGAGCGTCGAGTTCTCGAAGGAGCTCGTCAAGGAAGCGATCGACTCATCCAAGAATCTCAACGAGCGTCAGCTCGAAAACCTGAAACGATATTCCGCGCGGGTGTCCGAATACCGAAAGTAGGCCGCTTGAGCCGATACGGACCACGCACGAAAAAACACAGTACCTTCGATTGGAAGAAAGCCCCGCAAAGCGGGGCTTTCTTCATGGCCCAACAGCAGACCGGACGGTCATTCTCCGAAACTACGCGACGTCCGAAGGAAATCGTTCACGCGACCGAGAATTTCCCGGTTCACGATCCCGGCATCCCGACCGTAGCGGAGCCGTGAAAGCTCCTTGAGAGCCTCGGCGACCTCGCGGTCCCCGGGCGAGGACGGGAGCGTCTTCATATTGAACGGCTTTGTCTGTTCACCGTTCATCAGCAGCCGGGCGAAGCCCTGGCGGTTGTCGACATTCATGAGATCGTTCGCGGTGAAAACCGGCGCGAACTGTTTTTCCAGGAACTCGGCGTCTTCCGGTCCCACCCGGAGTGCGACCATGGAGCCCACGTTTCCGAACACCGCCTTGGAAATCTCTTCCTTGAGCTGGCCGATGAACTGATGGACGATGATAAGATCCAAGCGATACTTTCTGGCCTCGGAAAGGATCTGTGCGATGGAATTCGTCGTCACGTTCTGGAACTCGTCCATGTACAGGTAGAAATCCTTCCGCTCGTTTTCCGGCGTATCGACCCGCGACAGGGCCGACATCAGGAGCTTCCCGACGATGACCATGCCGAGCAGCCGGGCGTTGATCTCACCGATCTTCCCCTTCGAAAGGTTCACCAGAAGGATCTTTCCCTCATCCATGATCCCGCGGAAATCTATGCCGGACACCTGTTGCGAGATGATGGGCCGCATGATGTCGTTCGAAATGAACGCGGTGAGTTTCGAGGTTATATACGGGACCATGTTGGCGAGTGCCGCGTCTCCGCCAGCCTTCTCCGCTTCCTTTGTCCAGAAATCGCGAACGATCGGATTCGCGCAGTGGGACAGCTTCATGCGGCGGAAGTCCTCGTCCGCCAGTACACGCGATATCTCCATCAGGGTCGATCCGCTTTCCGGATGCTCCATGATCAGGAGCATCGCGTTACGCATGTACTGCTCGAACATCGGTCCGCCGGTCGACTTGAGATCGTACAACTGATCGAAGATTCCGATCATCTCATTGATCACGAAGGTTTTCTGCTCCGGATGCTTCGGATCGAACTCAAGCATGTTGAGTCCCGATAGGGCGACCGACATCCGACGGATCGAAAACGATGACATCGTCCGCGCGCTCCCGCGGAATACTTGCGAGAATATTTTCGATCGCATCGCCATGTGGATCGATAAAACAGAAACCGTGCCCCTCCCGGGCATCCCATTTAGCAAGTCCCTCGATGAAATATGACTTGCCGGTCCCTGTCTGACCGACGACGTACAGATGTCGACGACGATCGTCATCGGTGAGGCGTATCTCCGTGGTGCTTCCGCGATAGTCATTATACCCGAGCGGAAGGCCCTCTTTCGGCACGTTGATCGGGGGGGCGGCGGCACCCGCCTTCAGCCACTTGATCTTCGGGGTCTCCGTGACGGATATGGGAAAGTGGAAGATGGTGGCGATTTCCTCCGCGGACAGAAGTATCGCGTGCTCGGCATCGAAATTCCGAAAGATATAATCGAACGCGGCGCGACGATCTTTCTTCCGCTTTCTCACCCGGAGCGAATTCACGCCGGTATATTCGAACTGCGTACAGGCATTCTCCATATGGGACAGGATCTCCTCCGCGCGGGATTCGGTCTTTGCCGAGGCAAGCAATCGTATATTCACGCGGAAGGCCGGAAGGTTTGACTTGTTTTCGATCGCCTTCACGAGCTCCTGTTCCTCCGGCGTCAGGGAAACCGTCCGGTCCGGCTGGTTCGGATCAGACGATGTGGAAAGTCCGGACGTCGCCCCGGAAGCGGTCTCCTTCACGACCGCCTTTGCGACACTTCTCGCGAATGCCGTATGAGAGGAAAGCGGGCTCTCGATCGCGGCCTTCAGCTGTTTCCCCTGTTGCATCCGCTGAGCGATCTCCTTCCCCTGCTTCCTCCATTCGTTTCCCCCGGCGGGAGCCAGCACGAGCTGTATCACCGCACCTTCTTCGTCCGTATCCATCTTGCTCATCGCCGTCGCTATCTCGTCGAGCGAATCGGTTCCCATCATCCTATAGGTCCGGAGCGGCAAGGCGAACGTGGTCTTCAGATCGAGTACCGATACCGCCGTCACGCTTCCTGGCGTGAAAATGGTGTAATCCGCCGCTTTCTCGATGACGGCATCGGGGAAAAAACTGTGTATCTGCTTCTCGATCCCGTCACGGAAACGCTTCGGCATGGAAACGTAGAAGAGTATCTCCTCGCTTCCCGCCGGATTCGATATCTCGAGCACGATGGTAGGAGCCTCGTAAAAAAAACGCTTGACGGGGTTTACGGAACGTTTGAACGACGCCATCGCCTCCAACAGTTTTTCCATGACAAGGACTTCCTCCTTCCACGCCTCGGGTTGTTTCTGTTCACCGGGACGCTCCACACGCTTCGTCACCCGGATCAACTCGACGTCCATCGATATCGACTGATTGACCTGCGCCCGGAACCGAAAGAAGCTCCTTGCCACCAGCAAACCGCCCGAAACCGCCGCGAACAGGCCGGAAACGAGCATGATCGGTGCAAAGACAAGGTCGGGATTCAGGAAAAGCGTGGTACCCATAAAATGTTTGTTTTTCCGTCTGTTTCGATGCCGGAAGACTTCGGACGTCCTATTCGTCGCGGAGCACCCCTTTCGATACGAGAGCCTCGTAGAATCGACCCGCGAGTTCGTCGTGCATCCGATCCAGGACAAAATTATCGTTCAAATGCTGCGCGACCCTGACCGCATATACCGGGCCCTTCGTTTCGACAAGCGAGAGAAGCATCGTGATACGGGTCTCCTCATCCGTTTCATTGTACACCGATTTCGCGTCAAGTTCGATCTGTCCGTCGTCGGACGCCGTGCCCGTCGGAGCCGTCGTCTTCGGAATCCTCGAAAGGATTTCGGAAAATCTTTCGCCCGCACGTTCCTTCGACGTCTCAAGCGCGCGCTCGACCGGCTGTTCGACTACGGACCCGTCGTCGATACGCGGCCCGGATTCCCGACTATCGTTTTCCGGAAACACCTTCCCCTCCGGAATATTCATGTCCTGTGGCATAGTGGCATTCATTATCGTTTAATTCCCCGAAGACATCCTCCCTAATTTCCCATCCCGATCGCCGCTTTCGCGAGCGCATCCAATCTCGCGTCACTTATCGACGAGACCATCGACTGCGGCGTTTCGTCGGAATGTTCCGCGACGAAAACCGAGGCGCGTTCGATATATGCGAGGAAACGTTCCTCCTTACCGAGAGCGGTAACCGGCACAATTCCACGGTCATTCATCGCGAGCATGAATTTCCCGATACGTCGAAGCCGTTCCTCCCCGAAGCCGCTCCCCGATACCGACCGTTTCGGATCCCCTATCGACAGAAGGCAGTCCCGAAATACGTTCCGGGAAGCCATCTTGCCGATCTTCAGGAAGCCCTCCCGATCTATCCCGCCCGTTTCGGAAGGGAACAACCCGCGAATCGTCACGTCCCGCGCCGTTCGAAACGGCTCCATATGGGACGGATCATTCAGGTACTCGCGCGCGACATCGGAGGTCACGGTCTTCATGACGCGATCCGTTCCCATACTGACCGTGTCGGCTCCCGCAGCCTCCCGTACCACCTCGCCGGATCCGGAAGGCACACTGTCCGACACCGGTTGAAGTTCCGTCGGTTTCGGAGCCTCTCCTTCGGCTTCGGCCGGTGCGACAGCGCCGCTTTCGGGTCGCGCGGCGGTTTCGGACGATTCCCGGATGACATCCTCCGCCTTAGGCGCCGACCTCATCGGCATTTCTTCGGAAACCGGTCGGGACGAGGACCGGAACTCTTCGACCTGTCGCACATAGTGCCGCAGATTATCCTGCTCGGCGACGCTTAACCCCCTCGCTTTTCCGACCGCCTCATCCATCATTTCTTTCGTAAAGACAAGTTTTTCACCGCTTTGAAGCGACCCGGCATGACCCAGTTTTTTCTGAAGATAATCCTCGATATAGACCTTCTGTTCCGCGGTCAGATCGGACAGCTTCGGATCTTTGCCGACGTATTCCGCCAGTGCACGGCGGGCGAGATGTGTGACTCCCTCACCACGATTCGCAGCTTCGACGTACGTCTTCCCTGCTGATTCGACCGCCTTCGCGGCGCCTTTCCCAGTCGCAGCAAGATTCGTCTCATCGGCAACCTGCCGCATGGCATCGCCGACGCCAGCCGCAGAACCCTTGGATGCAACTTGCGGGGTCTCGGGAGTAGGTTTCGGAGCCGCCTCTTCAGCTACTGCCATAGGGTGTTCAGGTACCGAAACCTGGGCATCACCGAATGAATGACGGAGCCAGTCAACCGCTTGGATAGCTTCGTGCATGACTCCGGCGCTGAGTACGGAAATCGTACCGGAAATCATCGCGCCCTTCACCAATTCCTTATTCTTGAAGTTGTCCCGAGCCTCCTTCACTTTTCCCTCTCGATAATTGAGCCGGCTGTTCATCCGCTCCTCGAGCCCGCCTTCCCCATTCAAGAGCTGTTCCAGACGCTTCTCAGACGCCATACCTCCGGAAAACAAACTCAGGGCAATCTCCGCATTCGATAGCGCCTCCTCGAGGCGGACCTGGTTTCGTATTACCTTCTCCGAACCGAAATCTACGAGCCCGCTATCGATTTTCTTCCACGTGTACGCGATACGGGCACGAAGACTCTCGACCGCTTTCACTTTCGCTTCGTTATCGCCGTCCGGGATGGAGTCTACTTTCAACACGATCGCGTCAAGCCGTTCGACCAACCCTTTCCCTTTGTCATCGCCCATCGCCCTCACGAACGAGCGGGATGTCTCCAGACCTCTTTGCAGAGATCCCCTTCCGCGACGAGCCCCCTTATCCTGCTCGACAATAGATTTTCCCGCACGGATGCGTGCCGCGATTCCGCCCGATACGGACGCGACTGCCGGCGCCGCCAAAAACCCAAAGGGTGTCGCACCCAGTAAAAACCGTCCAGCGGCGCCTAAAACGGAATATAATCCACGCTCCGCTACCACTGTCTTCAATCCGGCCAGGAACGTATTCTGATACGTAAGCTTGTCGATCCGCTTCCCGATTTCCGGATGTGCCGTCATGTGCTGAATCAAGCGGACTCGATTGTCCGCGATACGGAGTGCCACGTTCTGTTCGCGAACTGCGACATATCCTTGGATATCCTCCCCGCGATCACGATTGATGATTCCGGACAATCGCGCATACGCCGCATCGTAATCCGCTTTCGCGTCCTGATATCTCTTCCGATCGCCCTTCGATGTTCCTTCGAGCGACCACTCGTGCGGAATCTTCGAAAAACGGTTCGCCGCCTCATTGAACGACTCCCCTTCTGACGCGAGTGTCTCATTCTCGTCAAACGCTCCCAGCATGGATAGGAATCGGATATCGAATGCGCCATCTTGTTCCTTCATGTCGAGCCCGCTCACCTTCATTCCTTCGACGAGCTGCTCCAAATCCTTGCCATATGTCTCCATACCACCGCGCAGGATCTCGTCCGCAGCCGCCTGGCGGGACTTTTCCAAGTTGAAACCCTTCAAGAGCCCGCTCTTCGTCGCGACCGCATCACGGGCCCGGTCCTCGATCTTCCGTCCGGCCGTCTGCCGAAGCATCTCCGTGACGAACAATCGCTGGTCTTCCGACAGATCGGAAAATCCCGGCACAAAAATCAGATCGGACCGATTAATACCGAACGCCTCGAAGCGTCGTTGTACTTTCTCGGATATATCCACGAGATTCCCCGCGTCGTCCACCTTTTTCTCCGGATCCTTATTGAGCGGACTGCCAGCTCCGGAATCCGGAGTCTCAACGCCATCCGCCGTCGGGTCCGTTGTCGGAACAACGCTTCCCGGCGTGGCATTGCCGTCCAACGCATCCGCTGTTTCCAACTTAACGGACGTCGACACGTTCACAGCCGCCGATAAATCATCGGAACTCTTTTTTTCCACACCTGCCAAATCACCCGAAGAAAATCGGGTCGGCTCAGGATCATTCGGGTCCGGGCGTTCATCCGCCGGGACGATATCGACCGGTTCCGAAGCCGCCAACACATCACGTATCTCCCGTTCTTTATCGCCGAGTTCTGCACGACATTTGTCCCGGTCAGCTTTTGCCGCCTCCAATTCCGCATGCGCTTCTTTCAGACTATCGGGAGTAATGCTCATCTCCTGCATCACTCTCGCCTCAATCTGTCCGCTGGAAGGGGAAATGAGAAGAACCTGCTTGATATTCTCCAATTTTTTTTGGAGTTCTGCTCCACGCTTCGCAAGTGATGCCTGAAACGCTTTCGACGCCTCCTCATAGCCGGCATCTAGGCGCCTCACGACTTCCTCCTTTTCTTGAAGGCTGGTCCGAAGTGTCTCGGCTTCATCCCGCAGACGAGCGGCCGCATTAAAACGTTCATTCATCTTCTTCTCCGCATCGCTCAAGTCGGGCGTGAATGACTTACCTCTATTATCAGATAGAGCAAGAGAATCCGGTTGTTTCGTGGCCGTGGCCGTTCTTTCCTCCACTGGTTCATCCGGTCCTGGCGGTTCGACACCGTTCGCGCCTTTGTCCGTCCCCGAATTGCCCGGCTCCGCATTGGGACGAGACACGACAGTATTACCCCTTCTTCCTTTTTTGTTCGCGTTGTGCTGATCGAACGACACCGCGTTCAGCAAGGTAATGATGGCCTTCCGCGCCCCCTCTAGCGAGGCAATCTCGGACGACGCGTCTGTCTTCGACTTTCGTAAGGAAAGGTCGTTAATCTGCCGATCGACGTGCTCCCGAACCTTCTCCAGGGATACTCGGATCGGTTTCAGTTTTTCAAGATATCGGTCCCGCTCCTTTTTTTTATCCTGGAGATCCTCACAGGTCGTTTCAAACGAAAATGCCGCGGAGCTCTTCTGTCGACCCTTCTTTTTTCCGGCTCGTATTCCGATGTTTCCAGCCTCGTCCAAAGCTCACCGATATGGGTCCGTACATCACACAAATCAACCAGGTCCGTGGTCAACTCAGCCTCTCTCCCATCCGGTATCGCCGCTGCACGTTCTTCCGCGGAAACGACGCTCGGATATGCCTTCAGGGTATCAATTACCTTCTGTCCGTCAGGAATGTTCCCACCCTTGAAATCACGCTCGCGAAACAACTCCCTCACGAGCCGGATCTTATTCCCTATGACTCTCTTCCGAATTTTTTCGGGTTCCGTCAGATGTTTCGAACCTTCCGTGCTCTTTTTCTCCAGTGACGCACCCGCCCTGGTAATCTCTTTAAGCAGGTTCCGCTGTTGATCCATCGGAAGACGACTCAGATACCGAAAAAACTCCTCACGATCAAATGCGATTATTTCTTCGATCCGCCGTTTGGGATCCGTATCCGGACTGCGACGATCTTGTGTTCCTGCTGCATCGGGCATACGGCGATACTTCTAGAACGGTTTCGCGACCATGCGCTTCTCCGCCTCCTTATATGGTATAATCCTATCATAGTGAACCGAAAATAAAAAACGTATGCGAAGTATCCTTCTGCGGTCACGGACCGTTTTCTGGTCAGTGCTGACCCTGATCACGCTTGCCGGGTTCGCGATCAGGAATCACGACATCGCGTCCGTACCGTCCGGACTGTTTCCGGACGAGTCGATGAACGGCACGAACGCCCTCGAAGCGAACCGGACCGGCGATTACAAACTGTTCTATACGGACAACTTCGGACGCGAAGGGCTCTTCATCAACCTGCAGGCCCTGGCGATACGCACCTTCGGAAATACGATTCCGGCCCTCAAGATCTGGTCCGTCATCTTCGGATCCCTTGCCACGCTCGGAACCGGCCTTCTTGCCTGGGAACTGTTCCGGAGCCGGTATGCGGCAGTCGCCGCATCGTTTCTTTTGGCGACCTCATATTGGGCGATCAATTTCTCGCGCATCGGATTCCGTGCCATCATGGTCCCGTTCCTGCTTTCTTTCTCGTTCTTTTTCCTGTTCCGGGGCATCCGCATCCGGAAATTCCTTCCCTTTGCGCTCTCCGGACTGCTGTTCGGACTCGGCCTCCATACGTATGTGGCGTTCCGACTCGCGCCGTTCATCCTGATCCTGCTTTTCCCGTTCCTGCTTCTCTCATACCACTCGTTCCTCAAGACCTTCTGGAAACATATCCTCACGTTCATCGTCTTCGCGGGCATCTCCGCCGCCCCGATGTTTTATGCCTTCGTTACCCAGCCAGAGATATTTTCGTCCCGCTCCTCCGCCATCTCCATCTTTGCTCCCGAGGTCAACAAGGGCAACCTTCTCGGAACGCTCGGCAAGACCGTCGGGCTTTCCCTCATCAAATACAATTTCGTCGGAGACCAGAACTGGCGGCACAATTATCCGCCATACCCGTTGCTCGATCCGATCGTCGGCATATCGTTCCTGTCCGGCTTCCTGTTCTCGATATGGATGTTCTTCCGGATACTCCTGACGCGCATCAAGACCGGCCGGCCCGACTCCGAGCTTGCGACGCACGCGTTCTTATTGGCCGGATTCCTGATCATGCTGGCACCGGAATTCCTGACCGACGAAGGACTGCCGCACGCGCTCCGTGCCATCGGCACGCAACCGTTCGTCTTCGCGTTCGCCACGATACCGCTCGTATTCCTGCTCCGGAAAGCCTCCCGATCGGGCGGAGGCACCAAAGTCGCGCTTGCCATCACACTCATGCTGATTTTTTCCGTCTCCGCCGTCTGGAACGTCTCGAAATATTTCCTGTTTTTCGCGAACCGTCCCGAGCAGCACGCCGCTTTCAGCGAAAGCTATAAGAACATGGCCGACTACCTCATCTCGCTTCCCGAAGAGACCCACAAGTACGTCGTCCCGGAATATTTCGTCGCCGTCCAACCGATCGTCTTCCTGACCGACGGGAGAGTCGAAAACCTCGAACTCGTCGATTCGGAAACCGTCATACGGACGCCGGCCGTCATCCTTCAGCAGCGATACGATGCCCGGATCTTCGAGAACATCCGCAGGCGGATGCCGTCCTCATACGAGAACGTCATCGACCTGCATCCCGGCTTCGGATCGCAATTCACCGCGATATTCATCCCGTAAACGCAACCAGGGACCGTATGCCGGGAAAAATCGGCAGTATCGCCCTCCGTTTTTTGTCTTTATGGATCACATCAAAAAACACGCGCCACTACTGGTAACGATCATGCTCGGCGGTTTTTTCGCACTTTCACTCTCTCTCGCCTGGCAGGAATCGACGACCTTCGACGAAAAGGCCCATATAGGTGCCGCCTATTCGTATGTCCGTTTCGGTGACATGCGGCTCAATCCGGAACATCCGCCGTTGCTCAAGAATCTCGCCGGCATACCGCTACTGTTCATGGATCTCTCTTTTCCGGTCGATTCCGCCGAATGGAAACAGGGCGTAAACGAACAATGGAAGATCGGCGACCGACTCATCCACAAAAACGATGCCGAGTGGGTCATGTTCTGGTCCCGCTTCCCGATGATTCTTGTCGCCCTCCTCCTCGGGGCCATGATCTACCGATGGACGAAAGAGCTCGCGGGAACCGTTGCCGGGCTCTTCGCCCTCCTGTTGTACGTCGCGGATCCGAACATCATCGCGCACGGCCACTACGTGACGACCGACCTCGGCATCGCTGCGGCTATTTTCGCCACGTTCCCTGCCTTCTTGCGATTCCTGAAGGATACGCGATTCCGTACCACCGCGGTGTTCGGCCTTCTCCTCGGCGTTGCGCAGCTCGCCAAGTTCTCCGCCGTCCTCCTCCTTCCGTATTTCGGTGGATTTATCCTGCTCTACTCCCTCACCCGACGAAAACCGGATACCGTACGCATGTCGAAAATCGCCTTCCTCCTTGGCGGACTGTTACGAAGCCTCATCCGATATGCCGGCGCGATAGTCATCTGTTTCGCCGCCGTCTGGATACTCTACTTCCTGAATACGTCGGGCGCGGACGGGAGCAGGATCGCTTCCGACGCGTCGGTCATCTTCGCACAGGACAATCCCGCATCCCTTTTCGCACGGGAGACCGTCATCTCGCTTTCCGGATCCGTCATCGGAAAACCGATCGCACAGTACCTGCTCGGCGTCTTCATGGTATTCGGTCGCGTCGCCGGCGGACACACGCATTATTTCCTCGGAGCGGTCACGGACCTCGCGAGTCCCTGGTATTTCCCGACGGTCTTTCTGCTCAAAGAGACGATCCCGCTTCTCTTCCTTCTTCTGGCCTCATCCGTCTACACCGCCTTCAGGATCGGCAAGGCATTCCTGGGAACGCGATCCGGTACCGCGTACGGCATTATCACGCGCTCCATTCACAGTCACACCGCCCAATACGCCATGTTCGGGTTCATCATACTCTACACGGGCATCAGCATCGCCGGAAACCTCAACATCGGCTTCAGACACCTCTTTCCGATGCTCCCGCTCATTGTCGTCCTCATCGCCAAGACGGTCACGGATATCGTACGGCGTCAGGGATTCCAAGGGGAACATGCCGGGCGGGCCGTTCTCGGCGTTCTCTCCTTTTTGATCGCGGCCATACCGATTCTCACCTATCCGTCCTATCTCTCCTATTTCAACCGGGCTGCCGGCGGACCGAATGCGGGTTACCGGTTTGTCACCGATTCCAATTACGACTGGGGACAGGATATGAAACGCCTCCGGAACTTTGTCACGGAATTCGATTCCTGCAAGACCGATCCGACGATGACGACCTGCGTAAAATATGCCGACATCCTCTCGTATCCGCCGATCGAAACGATTCGGACCGCCTATTTCGGCGGGGCCGATCCCGCCTCTTATCTCGGTGACCGGTATACGGAATGGTATGCGGACTGGGGACGCCGATCCGGCTGGCATGCGATATCGGTCAATGCCTGGCAAGAGAGTCTCTATCGTGACAATCCCGAAGGAAAGGAAACATACCGATGGATTGTAGACGGCGGCTATCCGCTCGCCTGGCGCGCGGGAGACTCGATTTTTGTCTACTATATCCCGCCGTTTCCGGAAGATACGATACCTACGCCTTCCTTCTGATCATTTCTTGTGGACACTCTCCGTCTTTTCGGAACATGGTCTTGAAGCGCTTCCCGGTCGGATACGCACACAAGGTCGCGATCAACGCTCCATCGACAGCCGTGGTATGATGGGATCGAATGACACTAATCGAACCGTATGCATGCGAATACCCCTTCCATGACGAGTACATCCGACCGGGTACGACATTTCTTCAATGACCGTTTCCCGTGGCCGTTTTGGCTGATACTCCTCGGAGCGGCCGCGCTTCGTTTCTCCCTGTCACTTTGGAACCGGGATTTCTGGTATGACGAGGCTTTCACTGGCATACTTCTCGGTAGTCCCTGGGACGAGATGAACCGGATGATCGTCGCGGACGTTCATCCACCGCTCTACTACTGGCTTGCCAAACCGCTGTCATCCGCATTCGGATACTCGCCGGCAGGTATCCGGCTTTTCTCGGTCGTCATGAGCATAGCGAGCCTTTTCCCGCTCTATCGTATCGGAGTGCGTTTGTTTTCCCGACGTGTCGCGACCGCGGCCGTATTCCTGTTCGCATTCTCNCCGTTCGCCGTCGAATACGCGCAGGAAGCCCGCATGTATTCCCTGTTCGGATTCCTGATGCTGCTATCGGTCTCGCACTTTCATCTGGCATTGAAAGAGGGGCGGGACCGCGACTGGATCATGTGGGGCGTTTTCGGGGGACTTTCGTTTTTGACGCATTACCTGTCACTGTTCTTCTTTCCGCTGTTCTTCATCGTTTTCGTGGTCTGGCGGATATCCATCGACAAAAAAACGTGGTGGAAAGCGGTCTTCGGCGACCGCGGATTCTGGATAGGGGTCGCTTCGATCCTGCCATTCTTTCTCAGCTGGTCCACAATCTTCCTGACGCATGTTTCCAAGGGAAATCTCGGATGGATCGACGTGACCTTTTTTTCCGCGCTCCCCTCCACGGTACAGATATTCCTGTTCGGCCATCCGCCGGGAACAGGCGGAGTCCCGTCGGCCAATCCGTTCCGCAGCATCTTCGACGGCTCTTCCGTCGGACTCATCGTTCTCATCGCCTCGGCCGCACTCTTCGCGCTCGCCTGGCATGGAAAACGGAAACGCGGCGAAATACTGATCCTTTCAGGACTCTCTGTCGGCGTCCTGCTCTTGCTTATCGTTTTGTCCCACCTCGATATCAAGCTGTACGTTTCCCGTTACTTCATGCCGGCAGCACTCTTTACGTACCTTCTCATTCCGGGACTCGTTTTCACCCGTTTCAGGGGACGCTTCGCACTTCCGATATTCCTGTTAGCCTATTCCCTCCTCCTCGTCTTCCTGAAACCGATTCCCTACGATTCGGATTGGAGCAGGATCGCCGGCATGAGAACATCGGGAATGCTTCCGGAACGGACGATCATAACCACCGACCCGTTCGCTTACACCTCTGCCAGATATTATTTCGGAACGGATAACGTCCGATACCACAACCGGAACAACCCGGACGAGGATTTCTCGGGGTGGGTGGTCGTCGGAAACGAAAACCGGCTCCTGACGGCGGAAGCCGTACGCGAATTCCCGGACGCGGTCATCGTCACTGGAAGCTGCGACTGGGCCGGACTTCGACTCGAAGAGGTATTCCGACTGGAAAAACACTCGGTCTGCCGACTTGTCCGACCCTAGTCGCGCGTCCGAAAAACATGCACGGACGTCGTATCAATCGGCGTCCGTTCCGTATTCACAGCACCGCCAGGACCGGTCATTCATCCGAGTGTCCGTCCTTTTTCGCTGCCGCCTTGTCCGATGCTCCTGCTTCGGTCGCATTTTCAGTGGACACTTCTTCCTGACGGAACGAGAAGAAAGCCCGATTCTCGGTTCGGAGATCGACATACCGGAGCAGCAAACGACGTTCGACCGGAATTTCCCTTTCCAATACGAGGCGAAGGGAGGCGACCGTTTTTTCCGGCGCGATATCGAGACTCGCCAGGATATCCCATCCTTCCGACGTCGCGACGCGGACTTCGTCGGAAACACGCGAAGGAGAATGGAATTGTCCGACGATCGCGATTCCGCCGGACCGGTTCCGGAGCGACTCTTCCAACAGGAGTACCGACGCGACGGCTTCCGAAGACATGACCGTCTCTCCGATCATCGCCGGCGTACCGCCGTCGTCAACGATGCGGATCAGGAACGGCTCATTCTCCGGCGTCTCGGCAAAGCGCGCATCCGATAGACGGCCGGTCTCGTCGAGGAGGAAACAGGAGGGTCCCGTGCACCACAGCGGCAAGCGGTCACGTTCAGTCACCTCGACCGATAGCGCATCCGGAAAACGGCGTGACAGGCTCGCGCGCCGAAACTTCGGGAACTCGCGTAACAGGTCTTCTTCGATCGACGCGGACGGGACAGCAAAGAAATTGTCTCGTGGAAAAATGTACAGTATCCGCCCGGAAAGTCGGTCGCGGACGAACGCTTCCACTTTTTCCGTCGAAACATCCTTCGTACCGCGGATCTCAACCGTACGAAGAACGTGAAAATCGGAAAAAAACACCGTGAAAACCGTCACGCATATGAGCGTCGCCCACAGGAAACGCATCCCCCATCCGATACCGGTCCCGGACGGCTTCTCCCGGACCAACAGCGGTTTTCGCGATTTCCGATCCGGAAGGAACGCCTCCCGGAACATGCGTTCCCGCGGGGTATCGTTTTTCCTCCGGGAAACCGTCGACATCACCGGTTTTGACCCCGTTTTCGGTTTTCGTGTTTGGTCCCGTTTCATACGCTCAACGCAAGGAAACTAGAAACAGACGGTCAATACACAGCCGGGGATTGGCGTTCGAGTCACGGAGTGTCCGAATCGTCTTCTCGATCTCCTCCAGCAGCCGATACAGCAAGAGGGCATTCTTCCGAGACGCCGTGTCCGACCGACGCATGTTCCGAAGCCCCGTCACCCACCATTCCAACAGGTCCGCTGCTTCCGACGGGGTGGCTGACAGTCGCTCGGACAAGGCGATCCTCTCGGCGAAAGAAAGCGAGGATACCCTGAAAAGAGACCTCAGGAGGTCGCGTCGCCTTGAAAAGGAGTCCGGATCAGCCGCAGCCGACAGGACGATTCCCGGCCTTCCCAGCGAGAAGAAGAATGATTCTATACCGGATGCCTCCGTCTCGAGTCCCGAACGCATATCGGCTTCGGAGACAGGTGAAAACGGAACGCGGTACAAGCGTGAAACCACCGTATCCCGAAGCTGACCCGTCCGGGCCGTGACCAGAATCAGCATGGAGCTTGAATTCGGCTCC
>FUWD012878935.1_pt1 | contig 15317 bp, 15 predicted proteins | sample 1063281 | NCBI WGS metagenome assembly FUWD01 (sample SAMEA79048168, study PRJEB19326) | metagenome | biome: marine | reverse complement strand
TCGGCTCAGGCTAATCAGCTACGTTCAGGAGACCCGTCTGCGGGGCCTTCTTTTATGCACAAATTGCAATATTCAATGGCCTTGCGCTCGGCTGATTACCTGCTGACACAATCTGAGTGGCATAAATCAGATCTTATAAGAGCTGGTGTAAAACCTGACCGGATTAGTGTCGTCAGAAACGGGGTGGACCTTGAATTATTTCAGCCCTTACCTTCATCTGAGAACCCTGAATTCACATTTGGATATGCGGGTGAATTCCAGACCTGGCAGGGGATTGACGACCTCATTTCGGCCTTTGAAAAAGTCTCCAATCCCGAGATCACAATGTTATTGATTGGTTTCAGAGAGTCAAATCAGGAGATTAAAAAGATCTTTTCAGAAAAATTCGGGAATAGAGTTAAGTTGGTAGACAGGACAGACCGAAAGAATATGCTTGAACTATTAAGTACAGCCTCGATACTGATTTCACCGAGACCGAATCATATAGCCTCCAGAGCGGCCTTCCCCGTGAAGTTTGCAGAATACGCGGCGCTTGGGAAACCTATCCTTGTAAACGAAGTAGACGAAACAGCGGATTTCATAAGAAAGTATGAGTGTGGATTCGTATCGTCCCCGCCAAATGTGCAAAATCTAGCCCACACTATGGAACAAGCGGCTTCAACTCCAAAGCAAACCCTAGTGCAAATGGGGCTAAGGTCGCGGAAGATGGCCGAAGAAAATTTTGCATGGGCAAAGATAGGGGATGATTATTCTGCCCTGGTTAAGAGCCTGATACAAAAAACCAAGTCAGAAGAGCTGAAGAAAACAGGTATTTGGGGTTAGGGATTCTGAGGGTCAGAAATTAAAACCGGGAGCTTTTCATGAAAACTCCCGGTCGTTTTGTACTAATTAATAATAGGTTATGGGCTTACATACCAGTCCAATGTTTCTTGTTCCCAAATGCAAGCCACAATACTGCCGTTCCAACGGATACTAAAAATAGTATCTCCATTTCCCTCACCTCCACAACAGCTCAAAATATACGCAGCTTTAAATTTATGTCAATAGGAAAATCGGCGCGTTTTCGAAAACTTACAAATTTTCTACAACTGTCCGCCCATGGATTTCGAGTAACCAGTTAACTCAACGTACCCGGTCCCTTGCACAGCCTCTCCGTCGACAACACCGGTGGCTACGACAGCGCCTTCCCAGTAGCTCGTCTGGGTACTTTTGAGGTTTGAGAGTTCCTGGTCTTTTATTGCAGGAGAAACAATAATACGAAGTTTTTTCTCAGGGATCTCGATCGTCCATTTATTGGGATATTTTGCCTTGGTACTAGGACTTACCCACGATCCGCCAGCCTTTATACTCACTGAAGATCCTGACAGATGGGTCGGCTTACCCAACCGATCCACAAAAGTCGCGAAAGGCTTCTCATTGGCGCCGTCCTTCCGGCGCAAATAAAAAGCCATGAGTTCAGTTCCATTGTCGAATTGAAGGCTGAACCAATCCCAACCAACCTGGTCTGGAGTCAGGATGGACGAACCGAATTCATGATCCATCCACATGGAGCCTGTGACTTTGAATCTGGACCCGTTGAAAACCAACGCGCCCTCGGCCTTTAACCGTGTAAAAGAATAGTAATAAGACGCCTGATCCGGATCATTGCCTTTGACGCTGAAGCCGTTGTTCCCGTGTAAAATTAGAGGCTTTTCAGGAGTCAAAGACAGGTCTATCTCGTAAGGTCCATCAACCGCTCTCAAAGTTATGGCGCCTCCATCCATGGATGCGCGCCAATCCTTGACGCGCACGCTCAGGTGATCGCTTGCGGCATCGGCTAACCCTGGTCCTTCCCGTGAAATGATTTCGGAGTGAAAAAAATTTCCGCCGGTAATGTCGGTGATGGCGAAATGCCCAGGGTAAAGGTCCCGAACCGACCAACTGGAACTACCGTTTACGTTTTTATCGAACAGGCTTCTTCTAAAAAAGGTCAGTTGGGTCCCCCATTTACGGTCTGCTGAAGTGAGGTTACCGGTAAAATACCACCATTCAGTCTCAAAGCTCGGGTGTTTGCCATGGTCTTGGGGAAAAGAAAGAACACGACCCTCTTTGGCTTTCTCAAATTCGGCGCCATATAATAAGGAGGCGCCAAATATGATTGGTAGAGCAAATAATATGAATGAGCCTATGAATCTGAAGCTATATTTCATTTTGATCTCCGATGAAACAGTCTGGGCGTTTGTGCTGACTAATCACCATAGGATATGCTCGAGTGTAGAGATTTCCAGTGTTGCGTTTCAGTGAAAACTTGAGCTATTAGTTTTGCGCGCTCATTCAATGATATGGACTCACCGTTTGTAAAGGAGTTTTTATGCGAAAAGTCCTTCCGGCGCATAAATCCAGTAAATTTGTGCCGTTGAATTTGTTTAATTCCGTAATTGTTCCGGCGCTGTGCGCTCTGATCTGTTTATTCACTATTAATTCATACGCCCAACCGTCAAACGGGAAAGGCGCGAAAGATCTACAGGAATCTTTTCGGGCCGTAGCGAAGAATGTTCGGCCCGCTGTTGTTAACATATCATCAGTGAAGACTGTCAGGCCCCAGAACCCATTGTATGAAATGGACCCATCCTTTGAAAACCACCCGTTCCGGGAATTTTTTGGTGATGATTTTTTCAGGCGCTTCTTTGGTGGCCCTCAAATGGGACAGTCCGGCGCCAGGCAACAAGGATTAGGGTCGGGTTTCATTTATGACCGTCGGGGTTATGTGCTGACAAATCGTCACGTCGTAAATGGCGCTGATCAAATAACAGTAACTCTGGATGGGAAGAAGAAATACAAAGCTCACCTGGTAGCGGCCGATTCAAAGACAGATATTGCAATATTGAAGATAGAAGGGGTCGATTTTCCTCACGTAGCGCTTGGAAATTCCACTGGATTGGAAGTCGGAGATTGGGTCCTGGCAATAGGAAACCCTTTTGGTCTGACGCAAACCATAACCGCTGGGATAGTTAGCGCCAAAGGTCGATCGGATATGGGAATTCTCGATTTTGAAGATTTCATCCAGACCGACGCCGCAATCAACCCTGGAAACTCAGGAGGCCCGTTGGTAAACATTGAAGGACAGGTTGTGGGGATGAATACGGCTATTCTGTCCCGTAGCGGTGGATACATGGGGATAGGTTTCGCCATCCCGGTGAATATTATAAAACAGGTTGTCAACAGGATCATGTCAAAACGCGCTGACCAGGGTAATCAAAAACTCAAGTCCCCGAAGATCCCTCGGCCATCTGAGCGATCAAAGCCAAATCCCGATAAATTTGACCGCATTTTTCCGCCAATCCCCGGTGAAAGGCACGGAATATAGGGCTAGAGAAGGAATCAGATTTTGATGAGAAATGATTATTGTCTTAAGTCCTGGAATTTTTTTATCGAATTTTATTGCTGAAATGTCATTTTATTTTTCAAATTGTTTCAATTATTTAGTATAATTTCGATAATTATTCCCGTGGAGGATTATATGAATAAGAACTGGGGGCAAATTATTTTTGGCGCCATTGTTTTTTCTTCTGTGTCTCTGTAACAACGGCTTGTTTTGCCGGTCCAAAAGCCCCGGAGGGATATCGGAACGTTAAGTTGGGGATGACTAAGCCTCAAATTATAGACATTCTGAAGAAAGAACCCGGGAATGATTCTTTTGAAGAAATAGGAGATGAGATAGGGGAAATAATAAGGAACGACAATCTTTTTAGATTCGCCATATACAAATTTGATTCCCAAGGCCAGTTGGTCGAGATCAATCTTCAGATGCGGGAAATATTAGGGCGGGACAAAGTCCTGGAACTGTTTAACGCGCAACATGGCCTCAATATTGAACCTTCTAAAAAGTATATTGAGTCTAATCGGGCTGTTGAAGTTCAGGACAACAAAATTGTAATAAAATTCGCTTCAAGCAATCGCAGTCGTTCAGCCAAGACCAATCAGTGAAAGACTTTTACGCGGTTACTTGCGGTAGTGAGCATCAGCAAACCGTCACAATATTCCAGACTCATCCGGTTTACCTGTTTGATTCATTCAGATCAGTCTGTAACTTCTATTGAACTCTCGATAGCCAGTGATATAGCCTCAATATATGGTTTTAGTTCGTGCGTGTCGCCGAGGATACGTCTTGCTTCCCGGTGCTGGTAAACTGTACCCATGATTATCATGTCTGTTGTGACACAATCTTCCTCATAATAAGCTTCACGGCTTATTGCAGCTTCCGCTCCAATTTCGTTGTAGACCTTTTTGATCGATTTAGCGTCTTTTCCCAGTATCTGACGCATGATCAGGTTAATGTGGATTGCCCTGGACGCCATCAATTCGCTATTGTTGGAACCTATGGAATCAATAGCTTCCGTCGCTTTTTTTACGGATTCAAAATCTATTTTCTCTGCAATCATTGGCCTACCCGTAAACTTGATAAATAGCTTTTCTGATTATACATGAAAATCTGGTTCTGTATCTTGGACTTGCCGTCATCTTACGCTAGGACTACTATAAAAAATTGTGTGACTTTTTGTGCACGAGTCAAAGTTTGTTGATTAGAATTGTCGAAATAATTACAGTCAAAAATCTGAATAGTGTCATTTTTGGAAACGCCACGGAGGTTTATAATGGTTGAATTTAAGATTAACAAGTCTTTCGCTGAAATCAATAAAAAGATTCGAGATGGCTCAGTAGTAGTCTTGACAGCGGCGGAAATGATAGAGGCCACCAGGGAGTTAGGGCCTGTCGAAGCCGCGCGTAAAGTGGATGTGGTAACTACTGGGACCTTTGGGATAATGTGCTCGTCCGGAGCAATTTTAAATTTTGGCCACGCCAAGCCTCGTATAAAGGCTAACAAGGTTTATCTGAACGGAGTCGAGGCTTACGCTGGATTGGCTGCGGTAGATTGCTACATTGGCGCGGCGCAGACCAGTGAGGACGATCCATTGAACAAGGTTTTCCCCGGAAGATTTCGTTATGGAGGAGGGCATGTAATAGAAGATCTGGTCTCAGGAAAAACAGTCAAACTTGAAGCATTCGGTTATGGAACGGACTGTTACCCAAGTCGCCAGCACGAATCGGAAATGACTTTGAAGGATTTTCCGGACGCTTGGCTTCTTAATCCTCGTAACGGTTATCAGAATTACAATTGCGCCATTAATTTGTCCAATAAAACAATTTACACGTATATGGGAATTCTCAGGCCGGACGGCGCCAACGCAAACTATTCGACATCCGGCCAATTAAGCCCCTTGTTGAATGATCCATATTACAGGACTATCGGTTTAGGTACTCGAATTTTCCTCGGTGGTGGAATCGGATACGTAATTGGAAATGGTACGCAACATGACCCCAAGGTTAAGAGATCGGAAAACGGGGTAGTCATGGGAGGAGCTGGAACAATAGCGGTTAAAGGAGACTTGAAACACATGTCTCCGAAATATCTCAGGGCCGCTTCCCTTACGGGTTATGGGTGTTCACTGAAGGTAGGAATAGGAGTGCCCATACCTATACTGAATGAAGAAATGGCCATGTTCACATCGGTTTCGGATGAAGACATATTCGCTCCCATTGTTGACTATGGCTATGACTATGCAGAGGGAGAAGGGAAGCCACTAGGATATGTCACTTATGCCCAATTAAAGACTGGAGAAATGACGTTCGACGGAAAAAAAGTCATTACTGCTCCGCTCGCCAGCTATTCTATAGCCCTGGAGATTGCGACCACGCTCAAAGATTGGATCAAAGCGGGCTCGTTTACATTGGGTGAACCCCAGGAAACATTTCCAACCGTTCCCTTTGGCGGTTTTACAAATTTTTGATGACTCATTTTAATGATATCATTATCTGTGAACCCAGGACCTACAGGTCACTCGGAGACAAAGATGATTTTGTAAGTTTCAGAGTTGTTGTAGAGACTTCGGATCTTTTCATTAGAGCTCTCAGAAATCTTTCGGATCAAGCCAGAGCCTCAACGACTGAGTATAGGGCTCAAATAGAAGACGCCATACGTAGGAGGCCGGAGTTCCTGACAAGCTATAAGCCTCTGAGACCGAGAGAAAAGGACTCTCCCATAGTACTGCGCATGATTAACGCATCGAGAAAAGCTGATGTTGGTCCAATGGCTTCTGTAGCCGGAGCGGTCGCCGAATTTGTAGGCCGGGATCTTTTACGACTATCCGATGAGGTTATGGTTGAAAACGGAGGCGATGTATTCATCCATGTCAAAAGGGCAGTAACTATTGGTGTTCTGGCGGGGACTTCTTTTTTACCGGTAAGATTGGAATTAGAATCGGTCCAACAACCGTTCCGGTAGGCGTATGCACTTCGTCGGCCAAAGTGGGGCCATCCACAAGCCTTGGAAGAGCCGATGCCGCTACCGTTGTGTCTTTTGATTGCAGTCTTGCAGACGCTGTGGCCACTGGACTCGGTAACCGGATCTTGAACGATGGGGATCTGGAGTCGGCGGTTTCATGGGCCACGAATATAGATGGAGTCTTGGGGGCTCTCGCAATCATTGAGGACAAGGTAGCAGTATCTGGAGAAATCGAACTTACTCCAATAAACGGGACTTGACTGTAAACACTTCTCATGAAGTCTCAAAAAGTGAGGATTTCAAATGGCTTCAAAAAATGTTCTACTAATATTTAAATCTAACATCATGTACAAGCCTGTAATATATAGGCTTGCACGGGATTTTGACCTGGTCTTCAACATCCTGGAGGCTAAAATTCTGCCTCGTCGAGAGGGCAGGATATTGCTGGAACTCAGGGGATCTGAAGACGTGATTGAAAAAGGAATCAGGTTTCTTGAAGACCACCGGGTTTTGGTTGAACCATTGTCTGACAAAGTCTGGAGAGAAGATGACAAATGCGTTCACTGCGGGGCTTGCACCGGACTTTGTCCTACAGGCGCACTGAGTATATTACGCCCTGAAATGACCGTATCCTTCGATGTGGAGAAATGTGTGGCATGCGGTATGTGTGGCCTCGTCTGTCCATTCGGGGCCATGAAAGATGTGACCCTTTTTGACCCGTTCGCTGAAGGGAGGCCAGTGAGCCAGTAACGGTCGCTTATCGATGAAAAACTTGCCGAAAGAATCAGTCATGGCAATAAGGTTTCTTAACCGTAAGACTTTTCAGAAAGATCTGGAGAGGTCCTGGTTAACGGAATTATCATGATCACAAAATTTTAAACATGGATTGCAATTGACCTACCAGTTTTGAATAAATATTTTCTTAACAAAAATAGGGAGCGACAACATGACAAACGACCCTAATGTTCAAAAGATTTTTGAATATGCGCTGAACCAGGAAAAGACAGGAATGAGTTTCTTTCAAAACTCAATAAATCTTATGGGTGTAGGCGCTGCGGTGACAGCGCTGAAAAAGTTGGTAGAAGAAGAAAAGAAACACATTTCATTCATCGAAAGCATACTTAAGGATATCAGTCAGGGCAAGGAAATTGACTTGACCGTAGCTCAAGATTACGATCTTGTCCCCACTGACTACTTCGACGAACGGGCACGCAGTGAATTTCTGGAGCAATGTGTTCAGGGGTCAATGGTCCCGGATGTTACAGTATTCAACACTGCCTGGTTGATTGAAAAAGATTTAAGCGATTTCTACGCCGCCATGGCCAAGAAAACTTCGGGTTCGGCTTCAAGCGCATTGACCATGCTTTCCAGTTGGGAAAAAGAGCACGAAAAATTTTTTAAAACTATCGAGACAAGCTATCAGAGGTCTATGCCCTTATGCCTTGGGGTGGTTGACAGAATCAAATTTTATTAACAATTACTTACCCTTAAATTTCAACTTCATTAGAGGCCAGCTTGGAGAACTTCGGATGTTATTAACCGCCGCCGATTACCACGACCTCACAAGCTACGATCGTCACAGAATGAGTGGTCATTCGCTTGATTGGTCAAGCCAGCCGGTGACATTCAAGGCCTACCAAGGACTCAAATCCCGAGAGTTAGCCGAAGATGAAGGAGAATTGACGTCGGAAAATCTTTCCGAACTTCTTGATACCAGCCGGGAGTTTTCACCTCTCCCAATAGATTTTCAGACCTTGAGCCGAGTAATGAAGCTTAGTCACTGTCTGACTCGCAAGGAAAAATTCGCCGGTGGTTATTTCTATTTCAGAAATGTCGCTTCAGCAGGAGCGTTGTACCCGTCTGAAATATATTTCTGCTCCAATGGCGCAGCGGGTCTTGAGCCAGGATTATACCATCATTCTGTGGCCACTCAGTCCATCGTGAAGCTGAAAAATGGCGCCTGCCTCGAATCCTCGCGATCCTCAATTGATTTTAAGAATAGCGATTCCATAAAAATGGTATTTTTGCTTACAGCAATTTTTTTCAGAAGCTCATGGAAGTATCGTGATAGGGCTTTTCGATACCATTTGCTTGATACCGGACACCTTGTTGAGAATCTTACCCTTGCCCTAAAATCGCAGAGATTAGGCTTTGAAATATCTTACGACTTTGACGACACGCGCATCAATGAGTTACTTGCTGTGGACACAAACAGGGAGGCTTGCCTGGCCGCTGTAGGGGTCTTCTGGCAGCAGGAGTCGACTAAAATCGAAACGGGTGCGGAGGTTTTACCGACGATCGAATTGAAAAGTTTCAGCAAGTGTTCGAGTAATGAAATTCGCTATCCTGCCATTAATGAAATTTATTCCATCACCTCAAAAATTCTTAAAGTTAATTCGAAGCCGGCGTATGAGAATCAGTTCTCAGTGGTTGATTCAGTCATAGATTTGGTTGAGTTGCCCAGTGTAGCAAAAAAGCCCGAAGCCATTTCATTCAACGAAGCTATGTTTCAGAGGCGATCCAGACGCAACTTCGTGAGAAAGCCTATTCCCTTGGCTACTTTTTCGTGGTTGACTGAACTTCTTAATCGTGGCGATTCATTTGGGCAGGTCCCACAATGGAAAGGTAGCGTCTCGGTTGGAGTGTTGATTGCGGATGTTGAATCCATTGCCCCCGGCTTTTATATGATAGAAGCCTGTAATAATGCTTTGAGGCTGGTTCGTCCTGGGCTATTGACGGAGGAAATGGCTCATATATGTCTCGACCAGGAGTGGCTGCGCGGTTGTTCTACGCATTTTGTTTTTCTGAGCAACCTGGAGGAGACAGAGAAGGCATTCGGAGCGCGTGGATACCGATACGCCATGTTAGAGGCGGGGCGGCTAGGGCAGCGCTTGTATTTGGCCGCAGAATCCATAAGATATGGATGCTGCGGAATTGGCGCATTTTATGACAAGGAAGCCAAAGATCTCCTAAATCTGAGATCAGGGTCTCGCTTGCTTTATCTTGTGGCGTTAGGGCCTCTCAAGAAAGCGTTTGTCTGAGGAAACCGTCTTCGTAACAATTGTTTTAGACGCTCGCGTAAAACTGGCGCACAATCTCAACAACCAGACTCATCTGTTCGTTAGTCAGGCCAGGGAAAATGGGGAGAGCTAGAGTTTCTTCTGCGGCTTTTTCACTCTCCGGTAGGTCGCCTCTTTTCAGGCCCAAGCTTTTAAAGCATTCCTGGAGATGGAGGGGAAGGGGATAATATATTGCCGTTCCCACTCCACGCTCACCCATATATCTCTGTAGGGCGTCTCTGTTAGCAGCCCTTATGACAAACTGATTGTAGACGTGAAAATTCCCGGGAACTTCAACTGGAAGTTGAATATAACCTTGAGCTTCGAGATCCTTGAGACCATCAAGGTAATAAGCCGCATTTGTTCGCCTGGTTTTAGTCCATTCATCGAGATGGCGGAGTTTTATCCTCAGAGCCGCCGCCTGAATCGCATCCATCCGGAAATTCCCGCCGATCCTGTTATGATAATATCTTTGAGTTGCGCCATGTTGCCTCAAACTGAGCAGCAATTCGTAAAGTTGGCCATCATTTGTCATGACCAAGCCCCCATCTCCGATACCACCCAAGTTTTTGGATGGGAAAAAAGACAGGCAGCCGAAGGTTCCCATGGATCCCGCCATTCTGTTCGTGTATTGGGCTCCGACAGCTTGAGCTGCGTCTTCTATGACATAAAGTCCGTTATCATCGGCGATGCGAGAGATTTCGCGCATAGCTACAGTCTGTCCAAACAAATGTACGGGAATAATGGCTTTAGTATTAGGAGAGATCAGTTTTGACGCCTTTACCAGATCTATATTAAAGGTTGTGGGATCGATGTCACAGAATACCGGTTTTGCGCCAAGTCGAGCCACTGACCCGGCTGTGGAGAAAAAAGTATAACTGGGCACGATGACTTCGTCATCTGGCGCTATATTCAGAGCCATGAGCGAAATCAACAGGGCATCTGTTCCTGATGAAACTCCCACGGAGTAATTTACCCCGCAGTAGGAGGAGATTTCTCGCTCGAAATTTTCCAGCTCAGGTCCGCCAATATATTGATTACTATCGAGCACTTTCAGGACAGCTTGTCGCAGTTCATCCCGTATTGGACTGTGAATAGGCTCCAAGTCAAGTAGTGGCGCTTTCATTTCGATCCTTTGAAAATGAAAAACCCTTCCAATCTAGGAAGGGTCTTTCCAAAACATATTAAGATCCAGCTTGGCGCGCAGTTTTATACAGTGCCAATGCTGTATTATCTGTTTCCTCTACTTTACGAATTTAGCCTTTTTGGCAACTTTCTTAGCAGCCTTTTTTGCGACCTTTGGAGCGGCGGGGCATTTTTCAATGGTCATCCACTTGCCTGCCCACTTGATTGTCGGCGCGCAACAACCGCACATCTTCTCTACGCCTTTAGCCTGGCCTTTGCACAAAACCCTGTCTTTGCAAGGGGCCGGTTGGCACGTCGGAGTGGAATAACAGTCCCAGCACCCACCCTGAGGAGCAGGAGCTTTGGCCATTCCGCCGGCAAATACGGAACCAGCCAGCGCAAGTGACCCTACTAAAACTACCATAAGAACTAACGACTTCTTCATCCTAAACCCTCCTTAAATGAAGCATACTCCAATACAAGAGCTGATATACCATAGATTTGACGCACCGTATCACGCGTTCAAGGTTTTTGTCAAGAAAAATCCTGGCTTTCAATCAGCCCGGTCCGTGTCCACGGCGTTTAAATTTTCACCGAGGCCACTTTGAATAACTCTTATTATCACGAATTAAGCTAACAATTCAAAAAATGCAAGAAAATTCTACAATTTTAACACCAGGAGTTTTTATACCTGAAGTATTATCGTTTGAACAACCGGTTTGCGCCCGAGCAATCTGTTTACATGGCGCCGAGCGGCCAAGCGGATATCATCACGAATCTCCTGCCAATCATTTAAACCAGTCGGATGAAATCCTGAAATCCGCTCCATTATCGCCTTTTTTGCTCCCTCCATAAGTTCCGGCTCAATCTCCTCGTAGGTCACTCCTATCGAACTGAGTTCTGGACCGCTCAAAAGTCGACCGTCGTGACTGGAAACCACCAAAACTATCATAACAATTCCCATTTCTGAAATCGTCCTGCGATCGCGCAACACGTCGCGCCCAATGTCACCAACTCCTTTTCCATGGACGTAAATTTTGCCGGCGTCTATCTGCTCTCGAACAGCAATACTATCTGGGGTTATCTCAATTACATCGCCATTGGTGGCAACCAAAACGTTTTCCTCAGGAATGCCCTCATCAATTGCAAGCCTGGCATGCCGTGAAAGGTGTCTGTACTCTCCATGAACAGGTACAAAATACTTCGGCGAGACAAGTCTCAGCAAAGCAAGTAATTCTTCCTGCCTACCATGCCCTGACACATGCACGTCCGATATTTTCTCGTACATCACGTAGGCTCCCCGACGAAACAACTCATTTATTATATTGTTTATGGCTTTCTCGTTACCGGGAATAAATCTGGAAGAAAATATGACGGTGTCTCCTGCTTTTACTTTCAAGTATTTATGACGTTCTGAAGCCATCAGAGATAATGCAGACATCGGCTCGCCCTGGGATCCTGTGGATAAAACGCAGACCTTTTCGTCCGGAATGTTTTCGAGTTCCTTCATTTCCACAAGAATATTTTCCGGTATATTTAAATAACCCCGATCAACAGCTATCCTGGCGTTTGCGGCCATTGAACGGCCCACAAGCGCCACCTTGCGATTAAATTGCTCGGCTACTGTAAGAACCTGTTGCAGACGATGAATGTTCGAGGCGAATGTTGCTATCATGATTCTGCCGGTTGCTCTGGAAAAGATGTTTTCAAAAGATGGTCTAAGTGAGTTTTCAGATCTTGTGTGCCCTGAAACCTCAACATTCGTGCTATCTGAAAACAGTGCAAGCACACCTTCCTGAGCATATTTCCCCAATTTTTCAAAGTCGCACACTCTTCCGTCAATCGGACTTTGGTCTATTTTGAAGTCTCCAGAAAAAATCAGTCGCCCTATTGGGGTTTCTACTGCCACCCCCACTGCGTCCGGCACAGAGTGACACATAGCGAAGAAATCAATTATAAAAGGTCCCAGTTGAATCTGTGATGCAGTGGTTACTACTCTTCGATCTGAAGTTGTCAAAAGATCGAATTCTTCGAATTTGTTTTCGATGAACCCCATGGTGAGCAAAGTGGCGTAAATCGGAACGTTCACCTTCTTCAAAAGATACGGAAGCGCCCCTATATGATCCTCGTGAGCGTGGGTGATGACAATCCCCAGAATTTTTTGTTTAATCCTGGTAAGTACATCAAGATCCTGAATGACGTAGTCTACTCCTGGCATTGAGTCATCGGGAAACATCAGACCGGCATCAAGAATAAACGCGCTGTCTTCCCAGATGATCAGCATCATGTTGAGGCCGATTTCCCCAAGCCCTCCTAATGGGACTACTTTGATACAAGGTTTTTGGTCGTTCTCCATGAATTTTCCGGTAAATTATGATAGCAAAGCAAATTTGTTAAATAAGGTATAGGTGACTGTTTGGTTTTGCCAGCGGCGCCTGGATCCCAAAGTTAATAACCTCAAGAAATGTATCCCGCTACCAGATCACCAATTTCTGATGTTGAATGTCCCATTTTTCCGGCTTCCAGGCTTTTGATGTTTTTTGTGAGCGTCTTTACCACCGCTTCCTCAATAGATTTTGCCGCTGCTTTCTGGCCCAGGGTTTCAATCATCAACGCCCCCGCCAATATGCCGGCTAGCGGGTTTATCATGTTTTTGCCGGTATATTTCGGAGCAGACCCGCCTATCGGTTCAAACATCGAAACACCTTCCGGATTTATGTTTCCTCCGGCGGCAATCCCCATGCCCCCCTGAATCATAGCGCCAAGGTCAGTTATAATATCCCCGAAAATGTTGTCTGTGGCTATTACGTCGAACCACTCCGGATTTTTCACAAACCACATGCATATGGCGTCAACATGCGCATAATCGGTCTGAACATCTGGATATTCTCTCGCAATTTCCTGAAACGTACGCATCCAAAGATCCCATGCGTAAGTTAGGACGTTCGTCTTGCCGCACAAAGTGAGTTTCTTTCTTTTACCTCTCTCCCTGGCCGTATCGAACGCGTAACGAAGCAAACGTTCAATTCCCTTGCGAGTGTTAATGGATTCCTGAATCGCTACTTCATCCGGAGTTCCTTTTTTAAAAAATCCTCCCGACCCTACGTAAAATCCTTCAGTGTTTTCTCTAACCACCACAAAGTCAATGTCGTTAGGCCCTTTATTTTTGATGGGCGTTTCAACGTTTGGATAAAGCTTGACTGGTCGTAAATTCACATATTGGTCAAGCTCAAATCTTAATCTGAGAAGGATCCCTTTTTCCAGTGTCCCTGGCGTTACATCCGGGTGACCTATAGCCCCCAGATAAATTCCATTGAACGTTTTCAATTCTTCAAGGACCGAATCAGGCAATATCTCGCCTGTCCGCAGATAACGGTCCCCGCCAAGATCATAATCAACGCAATTCAATGAAAACCCGAACTTGGAAGCCGCTGTGTCGAGGACTTTTCTCCCTTCGCGTATTACTTCCGGTCCCGTCCCGTCCCCTGCAATTACAGCTATATTGTAAGAATTAGACATTTATACCCTTTCCGCCGCAACATTTTGTTGATTCCTGTAAAGCATAAATATTAGCTTATCAAAATCCTGAGGGCAAATAATAGCTTCCTTTTCGCGTAGAAAGCGCATCCTTCTGGCTATTTTAAAAAATCCTGTATCGATTCTGTTATCTTTTTCGCTACATCTTTGCCGAGATTCTTAACATAATCAGTAGATTTGGGGAAATTCCCGTCCAGCGCTTCCTGCACCGACATTTTAATAATTTGCAGGTCTCGCCCGACCAGACGGCAAGATCCCTGTTCACAATAGATTGGTCTTTCAGTATTTTCCCGGCAGACGAGACATGGAACATCAAAAAAGCTCGCCTCAGCCTGCACTGATCCGGAATCCGAAAGTATTATCGAACATCCTTCGAGAAGAGAGAGAAAATCTATGTATGACTGAGGTTCCACCAGCAAGAGATTTCTCATCCGTTTGATACGATCGCTTAAGCCGAATTCATCAAGTCTGTTTCTGGTCCTGGGGTGAATGGGAAAGACCACTTTTCCGGGCAATGCTTCAAGTATTTCTATCACCAGTTCCAGATCATCACGCTCGTCAACGTTGGACGGTCTGTGTATGGTAACAAGGATATAATTCTTTGGGTTCAGGTTAAAATCAACCCAGCGTCGTCTTTTCTGTATGCCCGGTAGAAATAGACTTAGAGTCTCAAGCATGACATCGCCAACCAGCAGAGCGCTTTTTATTGGTATGCCCTCACGTTCAAGGTTCTTCATTCCCACCGGTTCTGAAACATAAAGGAGATTCGACAGGCAATCGGTAAGTCGCCTGTTCCATTCTTCCGGCATGGTTTCATCAAATGACCTCAAGCCCGCTTCAACATGAGCTACGGGGATGAACAGCTTTCTGGCGACCAAGGCCGCAGCTATTGTTGAGTTGACATCACCCACGACAATCACCAGGTCAGGTTTGATGTCGAGGCAGACTTTCTCAAATTCGATCATGATTTTTCCGGTCATTTCTCCATGCCGTCCTGATCCAACACCAAGGTGTCTGGCAGGGTTCGGCAACCCCAGTTCATCGAAGAAAACGCCACTCATGAGGTCATCATAGTGCTGACCGGTGTGAACAATCATGTGGTTGATGTTAGGGCAATTTTTGAATTCCCTCTCGATTGGACCGACTTTCATGAAATTGGGTCGAGCGCCTACCACACTAACAATTGTTTTTGTCATCATGTTTTTCCTGAATCAAGTTCTGTCTTGATCTGAAATTCTTCACAAGCCACCTTGTGAAAGTTCAATTCAAACTGA
>FUWD012813021.1_pt1 | contig 15320 bp, 15 predicted proteins | sample 1063281 | NCBI WGS metagenome assembly FUWD01 (sample SAMEA79048168, study PRJEB19326) | metagenome | biome: marine | reverse complement strand
GACGACCCCGAAAACCCGATGAAAATGGAGGCTGTCCTCCAGACTCTCGGAGCCTCCACCGTCGACTGGGCCTTCAAGATCGAGTGCTGCGGTGCTGGCCTCACACTGGCCCAGCAGGGCATGGTGGAGGACCTCACGCACAACATCGCAAGGAATGCACAGGCGAACGGGGCCGAAGCCTATGCGGTCGCCTGCCCGCTCTGCCACGCCAACCTCGACATGCGCCAGGAAGGAATGAGAAAGCGCTACGGGGACATCAAACAGATGCCGGTGTACTATATTTCCGAACTGGTAGCCATCGCCTGCGGTGCAGATCCCCTAGAGGTAGCCGTCGGCAAGCATTTTGTCCCCGCACTGGACATGGTCTCACACAGATAACACCCCAAAGAGAAAAGCGCATTAAAAACCGCCTCTCAATGCAGAGCTGCACCTCGCAGGTGTAAAGAGGGGCGCGCGCAACAGAATTTCAAGGGAGCCCGCTGCAAGGGAGCAGCAGCAACTCCGGACCAAAACCGAGACGATCAATGGCTAAAATAGGAGTCTTCGTCTGCCACTGCGGCGAAAACATCGCCGCCAAGGTAGACTGCACCAAGCTCAAGGCAGCAATGGAAAGCCATCCCGGCGTTTCCATTGCGACCGAGTACAAGTATTTCTGCTCCGACCCCGGCCAGGAGAGCATCAAGAAAGCGATCGTCGAGCAAGGGCTCACGGGCGTCATCGTCGCCGCCTGTTCGCCCCGCATGCATGAAGCAACATTCCGTAAGGCCTGTGCGGCAGCAGGACTCAACCCCTACCTCTGCGAAATCGCAAACATCAGGGAACAGTGCTCATGGGTCCACAGCGATGGAGATGAAGCAACAGAGAAGGCAATCGAGATCACCCGTTCGCTTGTCGAAAAGGTAAAGCGGAACAATGAGCTGCAGCCCATTCTGGTGCCGGTCACAAAACGCGCACTCGTCATCGGAGGCGGCATTGCAGGCATCCAGGCGGCCCTTGACATCGCCAATGCCGGCGGAGAGGTCGTGCTGGTGGAGCGGGAAGCCTCGCTTGGCGGTCACATGGCCCAGCTCTCTGAAACCTTCCCCACCCTTGACTGCTCGCAGTGCATCATGACGCCACGCATGGTCGAGGCGGCGCAGCACCCGAACATCCGCCTTCTCACCTATGCAGAAATCGAAAAGGTCGAGGGCTTCATAGGGAACTTCCATGTCAGGGTCAAAATGAAGGCCCGCTACGTCGACATGCAAGCCTGTACCGGGTGCGGGGACTGCATCCAGAAATGCCCCCAGAAGAAGATTTCCGGGGAGTTCGACTGCGGGCTGGCGAACCGGCCCGCCATCTACACGCCGTTCGCACAGGCCGTACCGAACAAGCCTGTCATCGACAGCCGGCACTGCACCTACTTCAAAAACGGCAAGTGCAAGGTCTGCGTGAAAGTATGCCAGACCAATGCCATCAATTTCGACATGCAGGACGAGTATCTGGATCTGGAAATAGGCGCAATCGTGGTTGCGACCGGGTTCCAGATCCAGGACACCTCGCTTTACGGAGAATACGGTTACGGACGCTATCCCGATGTGGTGACAGGTCTGCAGTTCGAGCGGCTCGCTTCGGCAAGCGGCCCCACCGGCGGCAGGATAGCCCGACCCTCTGATGGAAAAGAGCCTGAAACCGTCGTATTCATCCAGTGCGCCGGGTCGCGGGATCCGTCGAAGGGCGTAAGCTACTGCTCGAAGATCTGCTGCATGTACACGGCCAAACATGCCATGCTGTATGCGCATAAAAACCACCACGGCACGAGCCGGGTCTTCTATATGGACATCCGGGCCGCAGGCAAGGGATATGACGAGTTCACCCGGCGCGCCATCGAGGAAGACGGTGCAGGCTATATCCGCGGAAGGGTCAGCAAGCTGTGGCAGGAAAACGGAAAGCTGATGGTCCGAGGCGTCGACACCCTGCTCGGCAAACCCGTTGAGGTACCGGCTGACATGGTGGTGCTGGCCACCGCCATGGTTCCGCAGCCCGATGCCAAAGAGTTTGCCAAAACGCTCGGTATCGGCTGTGACGAATACGGGTTCTTCAACGAGGCCCACATGAAGCTCCGCCCTGTCGAGACCGCGACTGCAGGTATATTCCTTGCCGGAGCCTGCCAGTCGCCAAAGGACATCCCGGACTCCGTCGCCCAGGCCTCGGCAGCGGCAAGCAAGGTACTGGCGCTCTTCAGCCGTGAAAAGCTGGAACGGGAGCCCATCATCGCCATGAACAACGAGGCAACCTGTTCGGGCTGCTGGGGCTGCGTACTCGCCTGCCCCTACAACGCCATCGAAAAAAAGGACATCACCGACCGTGCAGGCAACCTCATCCGGCGCGTAGCCTCCGTCAACCCCGGTCTCTGCCAGGGATGCGGCACCTGCGTCACCTTCTGCCGATCGAACAGCATTGATCTGGCAGGGTTTACAGAAAAACAGATATTTGCAGCGGTGATGGGGCTCTAATGCCCCCGCCCTGAAACCAGAGCAGGAGATACCACCGATGAGTGAAGTGTTCGAGCCGAAAATCGTTGCATTCGTCTGCACCTACTGCACCTATGCAGGGGCAGACCTGGCCGGCACAAGCAGGCTGAAATACCCGTCCAACGTCCGCATCGTCCGTCTGCCGTGCACCGGACGGATCAGTCCGATGTTCATTCTGAAGGCCCTGCAGAAGGGTGCCGACGGGGTGCTGGTGAGCGGCTGCCACCCCGGAGACTGCCATTTCGACCACGGCAACTACCACGCCCGCCGTCGCTGGACCGTCTTCAACTCACTCCTGCAGTTTGCCGGCGTGCCCGAAGAACGTGTGAAATTCTCCTGGATCAGTGCCGCCGAGGGTATCAAGTTCGCCGAACTGATCAGGGAGATTACCGAGGACATCAGAAAAATCGGACCCTTTGAAGAGTACCATAAACTTATTGCCGAAACCGGCAGCGCAGCTCCATTATAATCCACCCTCTTCATGAGCATACAGGAACACTACCGGTCCCGTGCAAAAGAACTGCTGAGTTCGGGAACCGTCAAAATGGTCATCGGTTACGGTACGGGATCAACCCCGGACCGCCGACGCCCCGTTTTCATCACCAGCCCGGATGAAACGGACCGGCTTGTGCTCGACAAGGCCTGCCGCACAAACCTTTCGGGCTATCTGCTTCGCGAGGGACTCCTCAGCGACCAGAAACAGGTGGCCGTCTTTTTCAATCTGGACGGCGTGCGGTCGCTCAACATCCTTGCCGCGGAGTCGCAGCTCGAAACCGCTCAGGTACTGGTGCTGGGGTTCAGGATTGAGGGTGAGGAAGTAACAGCACTTCAGGGCGAGAGAGCCGCTGATTTTAAATCACTCATTGCCGCAGCGAAGGAACAGCGCAAGAGTCAGCCGCCGCATGAACTGCAGGAGAAGCTCGAAGCGATGACGCCTAAAGAGCGGTTCAGTTTCTGGGAAGCGGAATTTTCCCGCTGCATCAAATGCTACGCATGCCGCCAGGCCTGCCCGATGTGCTGGTGCCGCCGCTGTGTGGTCGACAACAACCAGCCGCAGTGGGTCAACACCTCATCCCACACCCTCGGCAACCTTGAATGGAACCTCCTCCGGGCATTCCATCTTGCAGGGCGGTGCGTCGAATGCGGCAACTGCAGCCGGGCATGCCCGGCCGACATCCCGCTGCACCTCCTCAACCGCAGGATGAGCGATGAGGTCCAGGGATCGTTCGACCACTATCCCGGCATGGACGAAGCGCAGGAGCCGGTGCTCGCCAGCTTCAGAAAAGACGATCCCGAGACTTTCATTCTTTAACTGAACACAAGAGATGGCCACACTACTTTATTCCGCGAGCCTCAACGACTGCATCGCCAGGTGGCGGGAGGACGGCCTTATGGTCTTCGGGCCTTCAACTGCCGGGGGGGTCTCGGGGTTTCGGGAAGTCGAAGACGCCGGGTCGCTCGACCTCGACCTGGTCCTTACCCGAAGCACCCTGAAAGAGCTCTTCTTCCCGCGCACTGAACCGATGCTTGGATACCGGATAGGAAAACAGCAGATCGAAACAGAGGAGTTCATCCCGCCGGAGGGCCGAAGGATCATTTTCGGGGTCCGTCCATGCGATGCTGCAGGAATGCAGGTCGACGACGCCCTCTTCGACTGGGACTACCACGATGCGTACTGGTTCCGACGCCGTGACAGCTCCGTCATCTTCAGCATTGCATGCACACACTCAGACGCTTTCTGCATGTGCACCTCGCTCGGACTTGCGCCCGACAGCACGAAAGGATCCGACGTGCTGCTCCGCCCTCTTGCCGCCGGTAACGGCTGGAAGGTCGAGGCACTCACCGAACGCGGAGAGAACGCCCTTTCCTCCATTTCCTCACTCTTGAAAGAAGGCGGCGACGCACCGGCCCCCCTCACCGATGTCCCGGTGAAGTTCGACCTTGAGGCATGCAGGCGGTGGCTTGCCGACCCGGAAAACTTCGAAAGCCGGTTCTGGAAAGAGATCTCGGAACGATGCATCGGCTGTGGATCCTGCACCTACCTCTGCCCCACCTGCCACTGCTTCGACATCCAGGACGAGGGAGACACCTACCAGGGCGTGAGGCGCAAGAACTGGGACAGCTGCTCGTTTTCTCTTTTCACCATGCATACCTCCGGCCACAACCCGCGGGCGACACAGTCTGCCCGGTGGAGGCAGCGCATCATGCACAAGTTCAATTACTTCTCCCTTAAATTCAACGTCAACAGCTGTACCGGCTGCGGACGATGCACCCGTGAGTGCCCGGTCGACATGGGCGTAACGGAAACTTTACAAGCGATATCAACACTACAGCGGTGACTGCACACAACACGACATCAGGGGAAAACATCTACCGTCCGGCCGTCATGAACATCGTCGCCACCCGCGACGAGGCACCCGGCGTAAGGACCATGCGGCTTGAGTTCCAAGACCCGCTTGAACTCGAAAAGTTCAAGCAGGCATACCGCACCGGCATGTTCGGCCTTTACGGCATCTACGGCGAGGGGGAAAGCACCTTCTGCGTCGCAAGCCCCGAGACCCGGAACGACTATATTGAATGCACGTTCCGCAAATCAGGCCGGGTCACCGCAGCACTCGCATCCGCTGAGATCGGAGACCTCATGACATTCCGCGGGCCGTATGGCAACCGCTTTCCGATTGAAGAGTTCCACGGTAAAAACCTTCTCTTCATTGCCGGAGGCATAGCTCTCCCCCCTACCCGCAGTGTCATATGGTCGTGCCTCGACCAACGTGACAAGTTCGGAAAAATCACCATCGTCTACGGTGCAAGAACTGTTGCCGACCTTGTCTACAAGCAGGAACTCGAAGAGTGGGAAAAGCGGGATGACGTTGAACTGGTCCTTACGGTCGATCCGGGCGGGGAGACACCCGACTGGAAACACCGTGTAGGGTTCGTGCCGACGATCCTCGAAGAGGCGGCACCCGCGGCCGGCAACTGCGTTGCCGTGCTCTGCGGACCGCCCATCATGATCAAGTTCACGCTGGCGTCCCTGAAGAAACTCGGTTTTGAGGAGGAGAACGTCTATACGACGCTGGAAAACCGTATGAAATGCGGCATCGGCAAGTGCGGTCGCTGCAATGTGGGTTCGGTCTATGTCTGCAAGGAGGGCCCTGTCTTTACCGCTGCCGAAGTGTCCGCCATGCCTCAGGCCGACCTGTAGGCAGCCGTCTCTTTCCGATTCAGTCGAGAATGACCCGGAAGAACCTCTCCGGACGATGGAAGTCCGGAGGTTCGGGTGCTTCGTTCCACCAGGGAAGAAGCCCGAGCGAACCCTCTGCACCGCAAGCACAGCACTGGAGCGGCAGCACACCTCCGCCACCCTTCTCAGGCTCGATGAACGGGCCGAGCACCCCGTACGTGAAGGTCATCCCGAAGCGCCCTTCCTCGAACTCCACCACAACTCCATTTCTCCATAGCTTTCCTGACGGCCGCAGATGGCCCGCAGCCCGACGGCGCAGACCCTCAAAGCGGATTGCAAGCCAGAGGCCGGAAGGTCCCGCCTCGAATTCCAGATAGGGGCCATTGCCGCCGCCAATGAACAGCTCTGAGGCTCCATACTCCCAGAGCCTGTCCATGAAGCCATCCGCATCCGGCCCATGCTCCGGCGGTACCATGAACCCTGCAGGCAGCGGAGAGGACGTGCTCCAGCGGATGAACGGCCGGTCGCATTCAATTGCGGCAAGGCTGAGCGGCATCAGCTGCTCCAGACGCACCTCCACCCCGGAAGGAAACTCCATCTCCCGGCCGGAGTAACCCGTCATGGGTCCCCGGAGAAGCACCCTTGGAAAGAAGTTTGAGGGGATTCCTCCTGCTTCAGGCGTACCGGGACCATCAAGAATACCAGCCCAGCCATAGTCCGGATCATCCCGGTCGACGACAGAAGACACCCCGCACCGATCAAGCAGCTTTAAGGGGAACCGGCCGATGCATTCAAGCTCAAGCTGAAGCTGTATCCCCTCATGCTCAAACGCAGCGGCCCTCATCCGTCCTGCAAGGCGAAGGACATCAGCGGCACTGGCTTCGATTTCATTGAAAATGAAGTTGGCATGGTGCAGGCTGACAACCGCCCCTCCCTCCCTGGCGCCCTTGAAACCGAGCTCTTCAAATATCCTGCCGCAGGGGCGGCCGGCATCGTAATTGTTCCTGAACACCGAGCCGCAGCTGGGGTGGTCAAAGTGATGTTTCTGAAGCCGCTCATCGAGATGGCCGTTCATCCGGGCCTCGATCTCCTCCTGCGTGCCGAATCCCCCGAACCGGAGCAGGACTCCGAGCACGATGCCCGGCCTGTGCATGAGAGAGGTATCTTTATAGCCATGAAAAACCTCTTCGGGCTGAAGCATAAAGAGGGTCCCGTCAAGTGAGAGGACGAAAACACCGGCCGTCACCGCCGATATTTCGCCACCGAAACAGCGGGCGTTCATCCTCACCGTTCCGCCGATACGGCCGGGAAGACGGTAGAGCCACTCTCCCCCGCTGATGCCCTGGCGGAGCAGTTCCAGAGCCACAGCGGTGTTCTCGGCACCCGCCTCCACAAAGAGCTCGAGAGGAGCGGTGCGCGAGATGCGCTGCATTGCCTCAAGGGAAAGAACGGTCCCCTGAAAATCATCATCAGAGAACAGCGTGTTGCTGCCGCTGCCGAGGACGGCAAGCGGTAGGCCCTCTGTCCGGTTCCAGCGGACGAGGTCGGCACATTCGGCCGGCGAGGAGGGAAACGCAATGAACCGGGCCCTGCCCCCGATCCCGTAGTACGCTCTGGAGTGCAGCGGAACATCGGCTTCATACCGGCATGGAGGAGTGGAGTGGCTCATCGCTGGAGGATAGGTTGACATGATCGGGGCGCATTCAGGCACAGGCGGTACATGAACAGTAACATACAAAGCGGGAGCGGGTTTCTCAAGGCTCCCGCCTGCTCATTTCAGAAAAGCCCCAGCCCGGCACTTCCGCCTATGGCCCCGGCACGGTCGAGTGGTAGACGACAGCATCGTTTTCGCTTGTGGCATTCAATATCCGCCGTGCCTCTTCAGCTTCATCGGCCGTTCCTTCCGCCACCAGAAGGAAATGACCATCCCGGAGTGCGGCTTCATACCGGTTCGTGCACTCCTTCGGAATGCCGATACTGAAGAGCGCCGCACCGATTGCGCTGAGCCCGCCGACCACAAGCTCCCGCTCAAGGGCAGCAAGAATCAGTTCCACTATGGGACCGAACAGCATCACATGGCCGATGCCGGGCACAAAAAAAGAGGCTGAAGAGGAAAACTGTCGGGAAAGACCCTGCCAGAAGGCTTCGAGCTTCCCGCACGCCCTCAGCTTCTCACCGGTACGGTAAAAACCCGAAACATGCCCCCCAAGAGGGGAATCCATGCCGATAAGTGAAAGCCTTGCAAGATTGAATCCGGATGATCGCAGCTCTTCAATGGCCTTTTCAGCCGCGAGATGCTCAAGGAACACCCCCGTCGTCACATTTCTCCTCTCCATTCCATTCCTCCCTCATGCTCTGCACGTTAGACAAGCTACAGCGACAATAGATAGGGGGGAATACATAGGGGGAAAATACACTTCAACAGTACAACATATCATGAGCCGGATGCCATTCATGGCCCGGCTCCCTCTTTTTCACCCTTCACCAGCACACGCTCTTCAATCGGCAGGAACGACTTTTCGCCGGGCCAATGCCTGACACTGCCGTAAACCAGCTGTGAGAGGAGACGCCATGAAGGCGGGAGGCACCATTCACGCTGCACCGCTTCATCTATAAGCGGATTGTAATGCTGGAGCGATGCGCCGCATCCTTCATCCTCAAGCGCGGTCCATACGATGTACTGCGCCATGCCCGAAGTCTGCAGCGAAAAGAGGGGGAACTGTTGAGCATAAAGAGGATAGCTGGTGCGGAGGCCATCGATCACGGTCTGGTCCTCAAAAAACATCACGGTTCCCGCACCGGCACGGAACCCTGCGATTTTTTCCTCAGTCGCCGAAAAAGACTCATCGGGAACAACCCCGCGCAGGATTTCGAGAACAATGTCCCAGAGCCTCCGGTGTGCATCAGGCTTCAGAACCACGGCGCGAGAACTCTGCGAGTTGAAGGTTGAGGGGGTATGGAGTATGGCGTGCTGGACAATCGCTACGACCCGGTCGTGTTCAACCGCCACGTCAGCACCGATGTCATAGACCGATCGGCGGTGGCGGACGGCCTCAAGGAAATCCCGATTCATGCTCATTGCTCTCCCGGTGGCTTCTGGTGAAAAAAACTTAACTAATGAAAAAACATGAACGCATGAAACGCCCCTCCCGTTCCGGAATCTCGGGCAGGTGCCGTTGATTGTGTATATTCAGAATAAAAGAACGACCCGCACCATACACCATACAACCAGCTACAGGAACACATGCACAGCTTGAAAGCACTCCTCCTCCCATTGCTTGCAGTCCCCCTGCTCTCGGCATCGGTGCCGGACGCCGGTAACAACATCGAAAGAGGATCCCTTCGGGTAAAGGTCATGGACCTCTCCAGCACAGAGGGCATTATCGGAGCAGCCCTTTACACGTCAAAACAGGGCTTCCCCGACAAACCCGAGCGGGCCTATCTCTCCAAAGCAATGAAGCTGCAGGGTGCGTCCCCTGTCTTTGAATTCAGGAACATCCCTTACGGCACCTACGCCGTAAGCATCCTGCACGATGAAAACGGCAACGGGAAAATGGACAAGACCTTCATCGGCATCCCCAAGGAAGGGTTCGGGGTCTCTAACAATCCTCCCATCGGATACGGTCCCCCGAGTTTCAAGGAGGCCCGCTTCGAGATTACAGGAAAAGAAGTTGAAGTGAGGGTCGCTATGAACTATCTTGAGAAAATGACAGGTTCAAAGAACAGCAGCAACGCACATAACGGCAGCATACAGCAAAAGGACCACAGATGAAACGGAACAACACGTCCCTCTTCATGCTTCTCGTATCGGGATCCTTCCTCCTCGGATGCAATCCCACCGTCAGGGTCGAAGCCCCCGACAAGCCGATCGTAATCAACATGAACATCAAAATCGATCATGAAATCCGCGTCAAGGTCGACAGGGAGCTCGACTCGCTGCTTGACAACAAACAGGGACTATTCTAAACCGGAGAACCAGCACGATGAAAAAGAAATCGATTTTCTCTCTCGCCATCCTCTCTTGTATGATGATGCTGATGGCACTGGCCGCACCAGCTTCGGCACTTGACCTTGATACGGCACGCTCCAGCGGGCTTGCCGGAGAAGTCGACAACGGCCTGCTGGCCGTGCCCCCAGGCGCACCAGGGGATGCAGCCGCCCTCATCATAAACATCAACAACCAGCGCAGGGCCGAATACGCACGGGTTGCGGCCCAGAACAACCTTGCGCTCGATGTCGTCGGCTCAATGATGTTCCAGAAGATCTACAGCCGGCTTCCGGAAGGCACATGGATCCAGATAAAGGGCGAATGGAAGAAAAAAACACCCTGACCGCTTCCCGTGAAATGGCTGCTGCGATTAATCCCCCTGCTCCTTCTGCTGCCGCTGCTCCTTATTGCGGCAGCATGGGTTTTCTTTCCGCAGATTGCCCCCGCCCTTCTCCGTCCCGTTCTTGAAGCTCCCGGACGCCAGATCGAGATCACAGGCCTCTTTCGGCCCGGCTTCAACTCGATAGGCTGCCTTGCCCTCACAGCCGCTGTTGAGGTGCCGCCGGGCCCCTGCTCCCCGGACACCACAGCGACCCTCTACAAGGCAGCACTCAAGAGGCCGCAGCTGCACTGGAATACCGATCTTTCGAAGCTCGCCGCCACAGGAAAAGCCACCATCACCCTTCGCATCACTGCCGACAGCCTGCAGTTCGGACCCGACTCCAAAGCATTCAGTTTTTCCGATACCGACCCTCTTGCCGGAGTGGAGATGAGCATCTCGCTGAACGGCCTCAATGCGCCGACATTCACCCCGCTTGCCGCCTCGTATGTGGTTGATGATGCAGCCATGGATGCCGGCGGGTTCAAGGCCCGGGGCATCAGTTTCCCGTTTCTGGCAGCGGCCAACCGGGGATGGGCACCAGAAAAAGCCGACATCAGGGTACGGAGCCTTGAAAACGAGTCCGGTCCATTGCCCGTAACCGCCATCCGGGCCACCCTCATCGCTCTGCCCGACACAAGCAACCATTGCACCCTCACCCTCAACAATTCCTCCCTGGAACTCTTCGGAATGAGGGCCTCGACCGACACGCTTGCCTACAATATGCTCCGGAATCGGGCCGCATTCCAGCTCGATATCGAAAACGCCGATCTTCTACGCCTGCAGGGAGCCAAAGCAGGCGGGCGAACAAAGCCCTTTGCCACAGGGGTCCTGCAGGGAAGCATTCCTATCGTCTACAGCGACTCCGTCTTGAGTATAGAGGGTGCCCGCATCTCGGCATCAAAGCCCCTTGCATTCCATTGGTACGACCGCACCATGCACGAGTGGCTGTCGATCGAGCCGGGCAAGGGGCCCATCATCGGGAACCTCAAGGCCCAGATATCGGTCGGAGGCCCGGAGGGAATAGGGCTTACATCCCTCTCGGCAGGAATGCTTCAGGGAACCCTCAAAGCCAAAACCGCCCGAACTCAAGCGCCATCCGGCAGGAAGCCTATCATCGTAAGGATTGAAGGCGTCGATGCCCTGCAGACGGTCAAGTTCCACGGAGCCTATAAAGGGGCACTCAAAGGCCGGATCTACGGGACATTACCCCTCACTCTTGAGAAAAAGGGGTTTGCGATCCATAACGGCACCCTCCGCTCAGAGGGTGGAGGCACCATCTCAATCCGAGACCCGAAAACCCGAATAGAGACCTCCTACAGATTCACGGAGCCGATGGCGAACTTCACCCGTTACCCGACCGGTGCCCTTACCCTCGATTTCAGCATGAAAGAGCTCAAACGCAAGGCAGAGGGCGGAGAACTGCTCCTCACCCACCCTGCAGGCAGAGCCATGCTGTGGAGCGATCCGGCGTCCCCTGACATGGTACGCCTTACAAACTTCAGTGCAGGATTTTTCAACTCCACCCTCAGCATAACCGAAGCACGCTATGACATGCTGAAGGGCAGCGGAAACAGCGTGCTGCATTTCAGCAGCCTCCCGCTGCAGAAACTGCTGGACCTGCAAGGCACGAAAAAACTCTATGCAACCGGCACCCTTCTTGGCAACATACCCGTCAGAATGGAAAAAGAGAGCATCGCAATCAAGAACGGCGGCATGCGAGCCGAGGAATCCGGGCAGATCATCTATGCCACCACCCCCGAGGAGCGCGCCGCCGCCAACCCCGGGCTCAGAACCACCTATGAGGCACTCACCAACTTCCTCTACATGCAGCTCACCTCTTCAATCGACATGGCTCCTGATGGCGAGTCCCTTTTAACCGTCCAGCTGAAAGGCCATAACCCCGAATACCAGGGCGGGCGCCCGGTAGAAATCAACCTCACCATCCGCCAGAACCTCCTCGACCTCATGAAAAGCCTGAGCATATCCTCCGACATCGAGCGCTCGATTTCAGAAAAAGCGCTCCGAAGGGAGAACTGAGCCGCAGGATCTCCTGTTTTCCTACCCCCCTGTACCCAAGCTTCCATTTTCCTACATCTCCGTATCTTTTACGACTCCGGGATGAGATTGGGTCAAGATATAAGCCATTATAGAATAGCAACTTAACAGATAGCCTGATCCCGGCACGGTTATTGCAAAAGAATAGTGAGAACCGTATCGCAACTTCTGCACCTTTCCGTTCACCAATCAGGAACACCCACAGCATCATGACAACCCGAACCATACACCCATGCATCACCCCGTACGGAGGACTTGAGGGGATCGAGTTCCGTGATCTGGCCTCGAACAGCAGAATGGACGGCGGATTCATTGCCGGCCCCCAGATCCTCAAAACACCATTCGGCGACGTGGTCCCCCAGTTTGAAACGGAAGACATGGGGCGCCGTACCCTTAAACCGCTCTGCTTCTACAAGGACGGAACACCAAAATCCATCCCCCTGCAGACCCGGACGATGCTCATGACCCCCATCGGGCCGCTCTCGGCCGAACTCGTGACATTTTACCCCTCCGGTGCGCTGAAACGGGTCTTTCCGCTCGACGGCAAGCTCAGCGGGTTCTGGTCCTGGCAGAATGAGCTGAAGCTCGCCGAGAAGCTCAGCTTCGACTCACCGCAGGGTGCCTTGCATGCGAAGGTTATTGCATTCCGGTTCTATGAAAGCGGTGCCCTGAAAAGCCTCACCCTGTGGCCCGGAGAGTCCCTGGCCATCATGACACCTCTGGGGATGATCACAGCAAGAAAAGGGGTCTCGTTTTACGAAAACGGGGCTGTCGGCTCCCTCGAACCCCTGAAAAAGACTATGATCGAAACGCCAATCGGCGCCATGAGGGCCTATGACAGTGAACCCAACGGCATCCATGGTGACACCAACTCCCTTCAATTTACGCAGGACGGCAGCATCAAGGGCCTCAGCACGGTGGACGAAGCGGTTGAAGTGAGCATTGAGGGTGTGAAGGAAGTGTTCCGCCCCGGACTGAAAAACAATGTCTGCGGTGACGAGCGGAAGGTGAAGGTCCCCATGCATATACGGTTCAGGGGCGAGCGCGTTTTCATCAACAGCGAGGATGGGGAAGGGTTCAGTGTCGAAAAGTGCCGGGCGACAGGACTGGAAACCCTTATCGGCGCCGACGAGCCATCCTACTCCTGCGGAGGCTGAGCGGCTGAGGTTCCGGCGAGCCATCCTGTGGAAAAAGCCGCCTGCAGGTTATAGCCGCCGATTTCGCCGGTGTAGTCGAGCACTTCACCGGCGAAATACAGCCCTGGGACCAGTCGCGACTCCATCGTTTTAGGGTTCACCTCCCCAAGCACGACCCCGCCAGCCGAAACCTCACCCTGCTCCATCGGGACCTTCGAGACCGAACCCAGCGGAAACCGCTTCAGCACCGAGAGCAGGGAGTGCCGGGCTTTCTTCTGCAGTCCACCCCAGACCGTGTCGTCTCCAATACCGGCGTGCCGGAGGATACAGGCCACAAAAGCGGTCGGGATGGTGCCGTTAGGATGGTTCCCGCCAGTAATCCTGCCGGTGGGGGCAATCGGACATGACTGCAGGAACTTGCGCACCATCTGCCCTCCGTTACGCGCTGCATGAAGGAGCAGTTCATCCTCCAGAGCAGCCTCCTCATGGAAGGGAAACAGATCTGCCATCATGCTGCAGGACCCGGTGGACTGCATGATGAGGGCAACATCGCGTGATAAAGAGAGCACCGCAGGGCCGCTGAGGCCGCGGTGGGTGAAGAGCACGTCCCCGTTCCGGGAACTCTTCTCTTTTCCCGAAGAGGCATGAAGGGTTACGGAGCGGAGGGCGATACCCGAAAGTCCATTGCAGGGAGGGTCGATGAGGTAGACGGGTGCGAGTGCCGGGGAGAGGGGCGTCTTTTTATGGCCGAGCGAGACGCCAAACCGGACGCCGTCCCCCGTCGTACCAAGCTGCGGCCATGAAGCGCCGCCGGTTGCTATGATCAGTCGTTCCGCCCTGAACATGCCCCCCTCCGTATCCAGCTCAAACATCCCCTCCCTCCTCTTGACCCGCATCACTCTTGAAGCATACATCAGCATGCTGCCGGCACGCTGCATCCTCCGGCTGAGGGCCTCGGCAACCGCATTGGCATCACCGCCCGCTGTAAACACCTTCCCGTCGGGGCGCACCTCAAGCCCGACCCCTTCGGCATCCATCATGGCAGTGATGTCCTCATTAGTGAAGCTGTGGAGGGCATGGCGGAGAAAGCGGCGCTCCCCTTTCCTGAGAAACCCCTCTTCAAGAATGGCATCAACCGGTCCGGCATGGGTAAGATTGCATTTCCCGCCGCCGGATATCCTGATTTTCTCACCGGTACGACGGTTGCGCTCAAACACCACGACGGAACCCTCAGCCTTCGACCCGCCCCCCTGAACCGGTACCCTCAAAGCTGCAAGAGCTGCAGCCATGCCTGAGGCTCCGCCGCCGATGATGGCTACCCTGCAGTGCTTCATGCCCGATCCTTGATGCCCTCACCATCACGAAGATCCGGAAACGGGTGCAGAATGATCGTCGCACCACCATCAATACCCTCGAACAGGTCCGCACCGGAGGCAACCGGCGCCGTATCGACAGCATCCGGAGCTGGCCGCAAGTGAGCGTAGAGCAGAAACGCCACGCCAATGAACACCAGAATCCTCAAGAGCCTTTTCTTTGAAGGAAGCTGAAAATATTTCCACCCTGAAGCATGCATGCTGTTGAGGATCATTCTCTTGTTTTGGGTACCGCCACTGAATCATGCTGCTGCAGCCTGCGCCATATAACAAACAGGGAGAGCATGAAAACCGATATGAGCATAAGATAGGCAAAAAGAACGTTCCCGCAGATAAACACCATCGGCATCCGCTAGAGATCCGGGTTCAGAGAACGGGCGAGGAGAATGGAAAAGCAGGATACCGAAAAGAGAGCCGAAGCAGGCTCCCGGGTCAAGAGGATCCCGTTTTGATACACCCTTCCTCGCCCAGCCCCTTCTCGGAACAAGACACTGCAGGCCATCCCAGTCCGGAAGGCTCACTTCTGCATGCAGGTCAATGCGGATGCGATGCGCATTAGATTGATCCGGCCGTCGTTCATGAACCGGTGCCGCAAGCATTTCATTACCAGGGGGGAGCGGGATGAGGGAAACAAACGTTATTTTATGAGAGCAGCCAGTTAAACCAATACGACAGTTCAAGAAGAGACCCCT
>FUWD013230102.1_pt1 | contig 15328 bp, 15 predicted proteins | sample 1063281 | NCBI WGS metagenome assembly FUWD01 (sample SAMEA79048168, study PRJEB19326) | metagenome | biome: marine | reverse complement strand
CCATGCATGGAACTCATCAAAACGGATTTTTTTCACCCACCATATTAACTATCACTCGTGGCATTTCTTTTTCTAATAGCTCCATTGTTTTATCTTTGGCTCCAAAATCACTAATATGATAAGCCACTGTATATTTTCCCACCGGCAACCTGTCACTCAAAACATAAATAGCCGGTTCAGTTCCCCAAACAAAAATTCTTTCATTTTCTTCAGTAATGTCTTGGATATAATTAGCCACTTCATAGTTTCTAGTTACTCCCTTCCCCCAGAACTCATAAAACTCATTCCTATCCTTATTCCCTAAAATATAAGAAGCAAAATTTTTGTAATAAGGCAAACTCTTGTAATACCAGAATCGATATCCTATTACTGATAAAACCACTAGTCCCAAAAGTCCTATTCCAACTATTTTTTCCAACCACTCCTTCTTTTTCACCATCATCCCTATTAGTAAAACTGCCGGGGGTAGTATCTCAATAAAATAATGAGGATAGGGTCTTCCAGACAACTGTGATCCAAACAATGCTCCAATAAACCACAAAAACACCAACCCTACCTCAGCCCTAAGTTTCTTTCTTAACAACCAAACAACCAATATTCCCAACATCATTATCATCCCTCTGGCAAACAACCCCGACATATAAAACGGCTGAGAACCTTCCCAGGAAGATAAATAACCAATGTTTTGCCCCAGCGCAGACCTAAGATACGACTCTCCCGCACCCTTAGAGACATAATAAATTATTGTTAACAAAATCGGTCCCAAAAACCCTCCCACAATTAACCACGTTCTTTTTCTAAAAATCTCCTGAACAAAATTCTTTAAATTCTTTGTTTTATAAGCAACCAACCACACAAGTATCGTAAACAACTCAAACATTACTGGCACCTTAAAGAGGAACCCTAAGGCCATCAGTACTCCTACCAGTAAATACTTCCACCAAGTATTATCAACCTTAACTTTCTTTTTACGCTTTTTTTCTTTTTCTAACGTATCAACCAACAACAAAACAGCCGCCGTTACCGGCATGATCATAAATATTTCTCCATTAGCAATGTTGCCTTCAATTAAGGGGATACTAGACAAAACTGAAAACACAAAAACACTTAAAATAATTCCCCAGCGTTTTTTAATTAATTTTTCTGCCAGTTTCCAGATTAATACTACATTCAAAGCATTCCATATCATTAAAATAAAACGAAAAACCTTAACGTTACCGGCTACTGCTGCCATTACATACAACAGCGGGGGCTTATTATCATGAATATCTCTATAAAACACCAACCCCTTTCTTCAAGCCTTGTCCCAAAGTTAAATAAATATCTTCATCAGCATACCTGTTTGGTTCAAACAAAGAAGGAATTCTTAACACAACAACCATCAACACTAGCAAAATTAACACCTCATTTTTTTCAATAAAAGCCTTAATTTTATTCCACACAGTCATCCTTCTATTTCCTCCACCAACTAATTGATAACTCGTCAAAATTCTTACTATCTAGCAGATAATATTCACCCAACTCAATCTCTTCAACCCCCACACTACTAATCACCCCTATCCTACCCTTAACTTCTGGCAAAACATCAACCGTGTCGTCTTCAGTCATCTGGGCCGTACCTACATACAAAGGCAAGGGTCCATCTGGAGTATAAATTGGGCCAAAAACTCCATAATACTTGCTTTCCCATAAATGATGCGCCGAGCCATTGTAATTAATTAAATAATCTTCCTCTTTCACCTCTTCTTTTACATAACTAGCCAACTCTCTAAAAGGTCTTTTACTCGGATTATTAAACAACTCAAAACTAAACAATCCATAAAATAGCATCAACAAAACTGCCATTATCCCAAAGTATTTTCTAGTGCCCAAAAATATCAAGGTTGTTGTTCCTGCCACCACGGACAATAAATATCGATCATAAAAGACAGGTGTAATCACATACGAAACCAAGGAACTCAAAACAACTGGTGATAAAAAGATAATCAACAGCTCCAACCATCGCTTGCCAACCTTTTTCCAATTTTTCCCTATCATTAAAACCAACACAACCACCATTATCATCATCCTTTGATTTTCTTCCACTCCACCAGTTAGAAATCGGAACATCAAATTCAAAACCTCTTTAATTTTTGGTACTTCTAACCAAAAACCACTGTCTTGAATCCTAGTGGTCTGTAAATACATTGGGTATATCCAAGGAAGGTATAACAAACCAATCAACCCAAAAGGCCATAAACTCTTTATTGATTTTTTAAACTTCTTCCAATCAAACTCAAACAGCAGAAAACAAATACCTTGCCCAGCCAAGGTAAATAAAGCAAAATGATGTGCATACAAAGAAAGCGCTGAAAAAATTACAAAACCTTTCCATTTACGCGAGACAAAGAAGTATGTTGATCCGGTGACCAAAAAAGCTAGTAGGGCATACATTCGCCATTCAAAAGCAAAACCAAACAAAAAAGGACTTAAAAATACCGTCAAGCCTCCAATTACTGCCATTAACTTATTTTTCCCAATCTCATAAATAATCTTTCCAGAAAAGAATCCTACCCCTATGATTAAAAGACAAGACAGGCTTCGCAATGATATCTCAGAAAAACCAAAGATTTTTCCCCACATTTGCCCCAAGATATAAAAAAGAGGTGGGGCCGTATCCCTCATCACCACTCCGATCATTTCCCAAAAAGGCTTCTGTATTGCTAGTGCAGAAAAAGCTTCATCCCCCCACAAACTTTCAGTCAACAAGTTCATAAATCAATCATACCAAACATTCTGCCCCTTCTTTTCTTAAACCTTCTCCGTCACTCTGTACTCCATATACTTACCCAACATTAGTCTTGTATGAGCATCTAAACCAGGCAAAGCACTAAACAAGAATCCTACAATCGGCAAAGTTACAAACTCAAACGGAGCCATCACTTTTCTCCACCAAGGTAAGTCTTTAACTTTTGGCCTTGCTTTCATATCAACCAAGACAATAGCTATCACACCCAAAAGACTTAAGGTCAAAATAGTTGAAGCCACCTGGGGCAATGTTTTACCAATAACAGTCCTAGAGAAGACATCATTCAAAAGAGGGGGTAAGTTGGCTCCTACTGTAATCACAAACCAGTTCACTGGCCACAAGAAATGATCCTCAATTACCTTTAAAACCCTAATGGTTTTGTCCCAGAAAGGCGCCTTCTTATCCATGATGTACTTCTTGATAATATAAGAATCGTCACTTGCTCCCCAAGCCCATCTTTTTACCTGTTCATAAGTATTTACAAAAGTATTCCAGAAACCTACCGACTCAGCCGCATCAGCGTGAACCGGCAAGAAGATGGGTTCCACCTCCACCTCTCCTCCAGTCCCAAAATAGGTCTTAAAGAAAATTCTGTAATCTTCGGGAATAACATCGGTATCCCAATAACCCACCTCATCCATTAACTGCAAACTCAAAGTATAAGTAGAGAAATTAATCAATCTGTCTGGACGCATCAACATACCCATATTAATCACACTAGAAACCCTGTTAAACACCCTCATTAACATAGGAATTCTTTCAATATTGTTGTAGAACATGATTGCTCCCTGCCAAACACGACGATATTTCTGAGGATGATCCATAAATTTATAAGTCAATGCTGCCATGTGGTTTGGGTGTAACAACACATCACAATCAAGAGAAGTGATCGTCATCTTTTTCATCTCCCATTTAGGATGTTTTTTCTTTTCTTTCAAAAAAGTCTTTGCCGCCCAAGCCGCATTAGAAGACTTACCCACCACTTCACCTGTAATACCTCCTGGGTGATAAGAAAAAATTAATTTTTCAAAAGACTTTTCAAACTTTTTCCTCAACATCTCTGCTCTTGGCTTATTTACTTCTTCTCCGGCTCTTTCCTCAAAAGCTACTACCGGAATAATCTGTTTTCCTCCCAAGGTTTGTTTCTTTAACGCCTCCAAGGTTCTGGCGATTGTAGTCCCCGGCTCTTTATAAGTGGGGATTACGATCACATGATAAACATCTTTCCAGTCAGCAAAACCTTTCACATCTCCCATCCAATCATATTTTTCAGCCGCCTTAATTCGATAATGAGACAAAAGAGCCAAGCTGGCCAAACTTACAGATTTATATAACCAATAGATATCAAAAGCGATAATAAAATAAGCTACTCCAATTGGCCATAAAAAAGATCCCCACAAGGGGAACAAGATTAAACTCCAACTAAAAAAACCAGGCAAAATTTCCAGCACTCTTTGGCTGAAATGAGGGTGTTTTTGAATAAATTTTCTTAACCAAATAAACATAAATAATTTTTTCCTGTTTGTTCAATTAAATCCGGGGTTTCCACTATTCTCAATCCCGCTACAAACTTAGCCAATATTTTAACATTTTTAGGCTCATTTAACCCTCCTCTAGCCGGTTCTGGGCTCAAATAAGGAGAATCTGTTTCCAGTAAAAGACTCTCTTTCGGTATCAATTTCACCAAATCTCTCAATTTATCAGCATTTTTAAAAGTTACATTTCCTGCCACGCTTACGTAAAAACCACGGTCCAAAACAAACTTCAGCATATTTTTATCTCCACTCCAACAATGAAACATTCCTCTTAATCCATCAAAATTTTTCAACACCATTCTCATTTCCTCTTCTGCATCTCTCATGTGTATTACTACCGGTAAGTTTTTTCTTTTTGCCAATCCCAACTGTTCTTCAAACAATCTTATCTGTACCTCCTTACTCTTTTTCTCTTTATCATAATAAAAATCTAATCCAATCTCTCCGATTCCTTTAATAAACTTCTGTTCTTTTTTAACCAACTCTTCCAGTTTTTTTATCTCCACCTTCACATCAAAGGAACTTTTACTCACCATCTCAGGATGTATCCCCACTACTCCGTCTATTTCACTAAATCTTTTCACCAAATCGACAACTGCTTTACTATCTTCCACACTTCCACTTGCTACCATTGCCCTTTTTACTCCCTCAACTTCCATCCCCTTAAAAACATCTTCCAGTTTCTTTTCCAATCTTTCATCCGTTAAATGGCAATGACTATCTACCAACATATTTATCACTTAAATTAAAAACATCTCTACTCAACTATACAGGCAAAAATTTTTTGATTTTCTGACTAATCTTATTACTCCATTCCTCAGCCCACTCGTCAGCTTTTATTCTTCTGATCGCTTCCTGGAAACCGGGTTTGCCCACATTTTCCGCTACTGATGCAATCGTCGCCGAACTAACCTTAATGTGGTTTTTAATGTTTTCATAACTTCTTCCTTTATCTAAATACAGCCCAATTCCTAAACGTTTATAAATTGCCACTTTTTCTGCTTCTGTTAACAGGTCAGCTAACAACTCTTCTATTTCTTTTGGAGAATTCATTTCCGCCAACAAACCATACCACATCTTTTTCAACTGATTCTCTAAGTTTTTATTTAACTTCTTTTTTGACAACTGCATCTTTAATATATCAATTAGTATTTCAACTGCCCTTTTGTTTTAACAAACTCAGTTTCTTTAATCAAAGTATACAGCCAGATAGGGGAAAATCAACTTTTTAATTTACGATAAATATCAAAAGTTAAACCCATTGATAGTAACAACAAACCGTTTATTAATCCTCCAATACCCATTACCCTCAGATATATAAAAGTTACTATTAACACTGACCACCACAAAGACCTTTTACTTGACATCAAAATAATACTCAATAAAAAGAAAAACCCAGCCAACAGTAACAACATAAACAACAAGTAGCTGTTAGGAATAATTAAATTTTTAATATTTTCCGGGTCTACTTTAAAAATCATTAAACCAATTAAAATCCAACTAAAAAGAGTTGCCCCAATTAATCTTCCATAATGCTTTTGGATTACCCTCTTTCGAGGTTTTTCCGTTTTTCTAAAATTACTTTTTCTCTTTAATTTAATTTTCATCTTTATAAATTGCTTCAAGGTTGTAGAATGTAAGCATGTCTCCAGACACTTTTTTAATTCTTGCCATTCTAATAGCTAGTTTAGCGGTAATTTACTTTTCTCTCAACAGAAAGATATCTCAACCCAAACAAGATCCGGTCTTAACCGAGTGGCTCAAGAGTGTTCAGGGCAGTCTTGATTTGTCTAATCGCAACATTAACACTACTCTTCAGCGTAGTTATCGAGAACTCTATCATCGTCTTGATAAAACAACCGAGATTATGGGTGAGTTAAAAAAAGAAGCTGGTTCTTTTTCTGAAATTGGTCGTTCCATGCAAGACCTGCAACAATTTCTTCAAAGTCCCAAACTCAGAGGTAACATAGGGGAGAGAGTTCTTAAAGATCTCATTTCTCAAATGTTTCCTAAAAACTCATTCAAACTACAGTACTCCTTCAAAACAGGTAGCATCGTCGACGCCATCATCAAAACCGACGCCGGTATCCTTCCCATTGACTCTAAATTTCCCATGGAAAACTTTCAGAAAATGGTTAAGGCCAAAACAGACAAAGAGCGTCAACCATTTAAATCTGCCCTTATTCGTGATGTTCGCAAACATGTCCGCGATATCTCCAGTAAATACATTCTTCCTGAAGAAGACACTCTCGACTTTGCCTTAATGTATGTTCCCTCAGAGTCGGTTTACTATGAAATCGTTAATCAGCCAGAAATTCTTGATTATGCTAGTCGCCAAAGGGTCTATCCAGTTTCTCCCACTACTCTCTATGCTCACCTTCAAACCATCCTCCTTTCCTTTGAGGGTAAAAAAATTGCCACCAAATCTAAACAGGTTTTTTCTCTTCTCCGTGGTGTACAAAGGGATTATGAAAAACTTGAAGACAATCTTAATGTTCTCAATAAGCACCTCACCAACGCTTACACTCAAATGGGAAATACTCGCCAAAACTTCACCATTCTTGGTCAAAAACTGGCTTCCACCAGAACTCTTGATGACGGCAAAGAGGAAAAAGAATAATCATGAGCTCTCACTCTTTTAATAAAAAATACTCCCAGCTCAACCCTAACCAAAAATTAGCCGTTGACACAACCGAAGGACCTCTCATGGTTATCGCCGGTCCTGGTACCGGTAAGACCCAAGTTCTTACTCTACGTATTGCCAACATTCTTAGAAAACACGACATTCCGCCCGACTCCATTCTCGCCCTCACCTTTACCGAAGCCGCCACTCAGGAAATGCGTCGTCGCCTCATCGAACTAATTGGTCAAGCAGGCTACTTCGTTCAGATATCTACTTTTCATTCTTTTTGCCAATCTGTCATTATGGAAAATCCTGACCGTTTCATCATCAATGAAAGTACTCAGCAATTATCTGACCTAGAAAGAGTCCAGATCATTCAAGAAATCATCACTAAAAATGACTTTGAGTTAATCAAACCTCTTAATGCTCCATTTCTCTATCTCAAAGCCATTCTCTCATCTATTCAAAACCTCAAAAGAGAGGGGATCACTCCTTTAAAATTTAAACAAACACTCAAACAAGAACAACAAGTTATTGACTCTTCAGATCTGAGCAAAACCCAACTCAAGTCTAAAAAAAGAGATCTTGATAAAAATCTAGATCTGCTTAAAGTCTACCGCCTCTATCAACGCCATCTTCAAAAAAGGGGCCGTTTTGACTTTGAAGATATGATTAACTTTGTCACAGACAAATTTACTACTGATCCAGACCTTCTTCTTTCTTATCAAGAAAAAATTAACTACATTCTCATTGACGAATATCAAGACACCAACTCCTCTCAGAATCAACTCATTTTTAAACTGGCCTCTTACTGGAAAGACAAAGCCAACCTTTTTGTAGTCGGGGACCCTCATCAGTCGATCTTTCGTTTTCAAGGTGCTTCTTTAGAAAACACCAAACAATTTATTGACCACTTTCCTCAATCTACTCTTGTCAACTTAGAGCTTAACTATCGTTCTACCCAAAACCTTCTTGACTCCGCCCATCAACTCATCATCTCTTCCCCTATCAAAGACTCTCTAATTCCTTCCACTCGTTTGACCGCCCAAACAAAACTTAAAAACAATCAATCCATCTGGCTGAATTTACCCACTCTATTTTTGAAGACTCCTTTATTTCTCAAGACATCAAGAAAAAAATCAACGCTGGTGTTTCTCCTAAAGATATTGCCGTTATTGCTCGCTACAATCAAGATCTTATCGACCTCTCTCAGTCTCTCAAAAAAGCAGATATCCCCTTTATCATTCAAGGGGGCGGTGATGTCCTTGAGACTCCTCTAGTCAGGCAATTAATCCTTCTCCTTACCGTTATTCACCAGACTCCTCATCAACACACCGACAACGAGCTTTTCACTCTTCTTAACCTAGACTTTTTTCATATAGACGCCTTTCAAGTTCTTAAGTTTGCCAAACAAGCTTCTGATTCTCATCAGCACTTAGCTACTTTTGCTCTTTCTCCCCAATCTAAAAAATTCTCTCAAATAAATAAATTCTTTCTTCAACTGTCTCGATGGCAAAAACAATCTGCCAACAAGACTCTTCTCGATTTCCTCCAAACACTATTTCAAGAATCTGGATTTCTTAATCATGTTTTACAACAACCAGACTCTATTCATCAGCTCAACATTCTTAATACTTTCTTTGATCAAGCCAAAGCCATGTCTTATGCTTATCCCTCTCTCAACCTCACCATTTTTCTTGACAATCTTCATACTCTTCAACAGCAATCAGTTAAGGTTCCTCTTCAACCTCTTGATCTAAACTCTGACACCGTTACTTTAACCACTGCTCATAAAGCCAAAGGTCTTGAATGGTCTCATGTTTACATCTATCGCTGTGTGGATAAAAAATGGGGCAACTCCCGTTCTTATCAGCTTTTAAAACTTCCCTCTGAGATTTTAGAATTTTCTTCTTCAGAAGATCCCAATCAAGAAGAGAGACGTCTTTTCTATGTTTCTCTCACTCGTTCAAAACAATACTTAACTATTGTCTCTGCTTCACAATATCAAACCAGTACCGGTACTCGCCCAGCCCTACCATCTCTCTTCATTTCCGATTTACCTTCTCTTTCTGTTCGCCAATTAAAAACAACCACCTTTGAAAATAAAAACAAAACCCTTCTTAAAGAATTCTTTTCTCCTAGTAGCAACCTAACTCTTCCATCTTCCGAAAAGAAATATCTCCTCACCATTATTCAAAATTTTAAACTTTCTGTCACCGCCCTCAACACCTATCTTGACTGCCCTTACAAATTTAAACTTAATAATCTTTACCGTATTCCCCGTACCAAAGATGCATATCTCGCTTTTGGTACTGCTGTTCACCAGGCCTTAGAAGACTTTCATCGTCAGTATCAACAAACAGACAAACTTCCTTCTAAAAAATATTTCCTCACCCAGTTTGAAAAAGCCTTACAAAAAGAAATTCTTGCCCCAGAAGAATACAACTCTCGTCTTAAACATGGTCAAGAGGTTCTTAGCGCTTACTATGATTTTCACCACGACGATTTTAAACCAGCTCTTAAGGTCGAAAACCATTTTGGTTACTCTGCTTACTCCAAGTGCTATCTCGACGACATTCCCCTTATTGGTAAGGTTGATCGAATTGATAAACCTTCATCTACGAACTCAGTTAACATCATTGACTACAAAACTGGTGCTCCTAAAACAAAAGGTCAAATCGCTGGCACCACCAAAGACTCAACCGGTTCTCTTAAACGTCAACTAGTTTTTTATCAACTCCTCTCTCAACTAGACAAGAGATTCTCTCACTCAATCAACTCAGTTGAACTAGACTTTGTCGAAGCCCCTTACAAAAAACAAAAATCCGGCCGCACTTCATTTAAGATCACTCCCCAAGAAGTAACCAAACTAAAAAAAACCATCAAAGACAATATGTCTCAGATAAGAAAGCTCCGTTTTCCTCGTACCCAAGACTACTCACACTGTCAGCGCTGTGAATTTAAAGAACACTGTTGGCCTAATGATATTCCCCAGAACAAACCATCCTCCAAATAATCTCTTTCAAATTTAGGAAAACTTTTTTTTCAACCTCAACACCATCCACCTCATTTTATTTCCGCTCCTATAAATCCAGTAAAGTGCAGGGTTAATTACTAAGTCCCAACTTCCCACAAACTCTACCAACTCGGCTCCATAACCTTCTTTAAATCTATGAAAACCATACCAAGGATCATTCTTGTCTGGATCAGGACCTAATGAACCCCACATATCAAACAAGTCACAACCTTCTTTTTTCCCAAACTTAATTACTTCCCACATCATTAAATTATTAGCCATTAACTCTCTATGTTCTCGACTTGAAGCACCATAAGGATAGTAAAGAGTCCTGTTTAGTTTTAACAGTATCCACGCCGTTAACACCTCACCTTTAAAAACAGCTTTAAACAAATGAGCTTGTCCAGAACTACTCATTTTCTCCCACATTTTTTCATGATAATTTTTATCATGAGCATAAAACTCCTGTCTTTTAGTAGTCGCCTCCATTAATTTCCAGTAATCTTCAAAACCTTTTTTACTACTATCTTCCACCACCCTTACTCCTCTTTTTTCTGCCAACCTCACGTTGTATCTCGTCTTTGACTTCATTCCCGCCATTAACTCTTCTTCGTCTTTTTTTAAGTCCAACCAGAATGTGTACTTAGTAAACAATGGTTCACCTTTAATAATGGGGTATTCCTTTTTCCATTTTTCCAGCTTCTCTTTTCCAGCCTCTCCTTTTACATTTGGTTCAAACTTGATCATGATCACTCCTTTTTTCTTTGCAATCTCCATTATTTTTTTCAACACTTCTTTACCGGGAATACTCGACTTAGGACAGTACCCAATCTTCCAGGGCATTTTTGGTATCTGGTGCAAACTAATCTGATAAACCTCTTGTAAATTACTTCCTCGATACTTCCCCAATCGCAATACCTCAACCCTATCCGAATTTCTAAACTCACCCCACTCATAACTTTGTAAGGGGTGGCGTGCCACCTCATTCATTTTTTTCTTTTCCTTTACTGTTATCTCTCTGATCATATTCTCATTATATCCTCTACCAATTATCAATTTCATCGAAGTCATCTTTTGTCTCAACTTCTACCTCCCAATCTTGAACAATTTTTCTTTTTCCCTCACCCCAATCATCTTCCCACTTTTTAGCCAACTTAGCTTCTCCTTCCCAATCTCCTTTTTCTCCTTTACTCCATCCCTTTACAGAACCTCTTTGGTTGATATTCTTTCTTCCCTTGACTGTTTTTCTTACTAACACCTCAGGTATCTCACTTAAAAATCTAGAAGCCACCTGACTAGACCTTCCCCCATACATTAATCTGTTTCTTGTATAGCTCAGCCCAGCCCTTTCTTTAGCTCTAGTTATTGCCACATATAACAATCTTCTCTCTTCCTCCATCTCTGATTTCTCACCCAGACTTCTTGAATGGGGGAATAGTCCTTCTTCCATTCCCACTATCCACACCTCGTCAAACTCTAAACCCTTAGCTGAGTGAACCGTCATTAAATGGATTCCCGTTTTTTCCTTATTCTTTCTCTCTGCTAGCTCATCTGCCTGTATCAGGGCAACACTCTCTAAAAACCCCGCCAGGGTTTTATGTTCACCTGCTACCGCCAAGAACTCTTCAATATTTTCCAGTCTCCCTCTATCTTTCTCATCTTCTTCCTTAAACTTACTTAGATAGTCTGCAGACTTCAGTACACCCTCAATCAACTCCACCGGATCTTTCTTTTTAATTTCTTTTTGTTCTCCGCACCACTGTAAAAACTTAGCTGCCCTTCTTTTACCAATCTTTTCTACTCTCCTTTGACTCACACTGTCTTCCTTGTTATAAATCACTCTTAAATAAGCCGTCAAATCTTTAATCTCTGCCCGATTATAAAATCGTACTCCACCTATCAGTTGATACTCCAAACCTCTTTTAATCAACTCTTCTTCAAAACTCCTTGACTGGGCATTTGTTCTGTACAAAATAGCCACCGTCTTTTCTTCTATTCTTGCCCGACGACATCGGTCAACCACCTCTCTAGCTTCTTCTCTTTCATCATTGCTTTCTATTACTTCCAGTCTTTCCCCTTCATTTCCTACCGACTCTAACCTAAAGACAGGATGGTTGGTGTTATTACTCAACATCTCATAAGCCGCATCCAAAATCTTTTGTGTGCTACGGTAGTTTTGAGCCAACTCCACCACACTCAATTTTTTAAAATGATTTTTCAATAGTTCTAGATTTCTAAAATCAGCCCCCCTAAAAGAATAAATTGCCTGTGCAGCATCACCCACCACCGTTAACTGTTCTTCCTTGGGTATTAACAACTTACTTAGCTCAAACTGAGCCTTATTAGTATCCTGATACTCATCCACTAACACCCAGCCGTACTCCTGGTGAATTCTTTTTCTTACATCATCTTTTTTTAACAGTCTTACCCCATTAATCAATAAATCATCAAAATCTAACGCCTTGCTTTTTTTAAGCACATTTTCATACTCCTGCCACACATCAACCAGTTTTTTTGATAATCACCCTTTATCCAACTACTTACTCCTTCAGGCGTGTACAACTCATTTTTCATTTTTCCAATAAACGCCAACACCTTTCTCCCTTGACCGTTTTTTGTTGGAATATCCATTTTCTTTCCTAAGTCCTTTATTACATCTTCCTGATCTTTAGTGTCATAAATTACAAAACCTGGCTCTATATCCAAAGCTCTTCCATACTGTCTTAACATCTTGGCACAAAAAGTATGAAATGTCCCCGCAAAACCTAAAGCTATGTTCTCTTTTTCACTTTCCATCACCAACTTCTCCACCCGTTCTCTCATCTCCTGTGCTGCCTTGTTAGTAAACGTTAACAAAACAATCTCTTTAGCTGCCACACCCTTCTCTTCAATCAACCACACTGCTCGATAAGTTAACACCCTAGTCTTACCAGAACCTGCTCCAGCCAAAACCAATAGAGGACTTCCCCATGTGTTACTGCTTCTAGCTGTTTATTATTTAGTTCTTTTTTCCACTTACTCACAGACATTGTTTATACTACACTCACTTTATTGATGAAAGCTCATCTTTTACTCTTTTCTTCTAATCCATCTATAATAATCATATACTTACAAACATGACTTACTTAGTTGCCAACTGGAAAAGCCACCATACCATCACCCAATCCATTCTTTGGTTAGAGAGACTTCATAAGCTCAATCCTACATTCTCTCCTCAACTCAAAACAATCATTTGTCTACCCTTCACCGACTTGCCCGAATTTAATCGTCAACTCACAGAAAAAAAACTTCCCCTTCTCACTGGTGCTCAGAACGTCAGCCCTTTTACGGCTGGTAAACACACAGGTGAAGTTACCGCCAGAATGCTTTCCGAATTAATTACTCACTGCATTGTTGGCCACTCAGAAAGACGTCAACAGTTTGAAGAAACAAGTTCTCTTGTTGCTCAAAAAACCTTTCAATTACTAGACCAAGGGATTGTCCCCATCATCTGTCTCGACACCCCATATCTGGAAGAGCAAATTAAGGCTCTAATCAAACAAGACATTGATCCTGAAAGATGTCTCTTTGCTTACGAACCTCAAGCAGCCATTGGTTCTGGTCAACCAGTTACCCCACATACTGCTAACCAGTTTGCTACCAAACTTTCTTTTCTCACCTCTCCTCAAGTTAAGGTTCTTTATGGTGGTTCTGTTACTGCTCAAAACGCTTCCACTTTTGTCTCCCAATCTCACATCCAAGGAATTCTTGTTGGTACAGACAGTCTTACTCCCACCGATTTTAGTAATATAATCAACTCTCTTTCTTAAACAATGAAACTTAAAAGGCTTCGCTTCAATCGAATTTTGACCAGAGTTCTCTCCTGGATAAGAACTCACTTACTAGCAATTTTTTTGGTTCTCCTTTCACTTTTTCTTGTTTTCTCTTTCTTAAAAATCAGAAATATCCTGGTTAGTCATCAGCTACTTCCTCAAAATACTCTTACTTTCTTTTCTTCTCCAGAAAAAATCTTAGACTCCACTGGTGGTCGTACCAACTTTCTTTTATTGGGAATTCGTGGAGAAAACCCTTCTGAAGTTCCTGACCTAACCGACACCATCATTCTTGCTTCTTACTCCCACCAACAACAGCAACTCACCCTCCTCTCCATTCCTCGTGATCTCTGGGTTAACTCTCTCAAGACTAAAATAAATGCCGTTTACCACTATGGTCAGGAACGTGAACCTCAGATAGGATTTCAATTAAGCAACGCTGCTATTTTAGAAACAACCGGTTTACCAATTCACTATAACCTCGTCGTTGATTTTCAAGCCTTTACAGACATGATAGATCTTTTAGAAGGTGTTGAAATAAATGTACCCAACTCCTTTATTGATGACCAATTTCCTATCCCAGGTAAAGAAAACGTTTACCCCACCTCTGAACGCTATCAAACCATAGAGTTTAAAAAAGGTCTTCAGACAATGGACGGAGAAACTGCTCTTAACTACATTCGTTCCCGTCATGCTGAAGGTGATGAAGGTACCGACATTGCCCGCAATCAACGCCAACAACTGATCATTAAAGCCATTCAACAAAAGATACTTACTCTTGACTTCCTTCGTGACCGACAAAATCGAGATGGTCTTCTGCAAATTATCCAAACCCACACCGTAACCGATGTAACCTCAGATCTCTATCCTTCCTTGGCCCGTCTAGCTCTCAAGTCTCGTTCTCATTCCCTTAACAGTATTAGTCTTTCTTATGAACCAGACGAAAATGGCATCACTTTCCTAGATGTTCCTCCTAGCTACCTCTATCAAAATCAATGGGTTCTTGTCGCTCACGACAACAACTGGGATGCTTTTAAACAGTACATCCTAAATCGACTCAACAACGTTCAGTAATTTAGTTTGATCAATACCGAACCTTTATCTTTCCACAATTCTTTGGCTTGATTGTCTGTATCCAAAACACCTTCTTCATCAACTCTAAGCACCCAACCAGTCTGAATATACTCCGGATTCTCTTTCAAACTAGAGTATTTTTCTTTGTTTAACTCTACTAACTCCTTCCAATGATATCCACCCCCTCTGACTTCATCAGCAATTGACCATAGTGATTCTCCTTTACCCACGACTACTATCTCACCCTGCCATTCAATTTCGCTTAAAGAGCTGTCTAACACCACCTCACCCATCTGTAACAACTTCTCTTCATCAACTTCATAGTTTTCTCTTTCTTCTTTACCTATATAAATCCAACCAACATCATATTTTCTTATAATCTCCCTGCTTTTCTCTTCTTTTCCTTTTTCAAATACAGTTTTCACTTCCAACTCTCTTTCTTTCACTCTTTCATATCCTCCCCTCCACAACCATTCGTGC
>FUWD013429901.1_pt1 | contig 15337 bp, 20 predicted proteins | sample 1063281 | NCBI WGS metagenome assembly FUWD01 (sample SAMEA79048168, study PRJEB19326) | metagenome | biome: marine | reverse complement strand
GGGCCAGATGACCGGAAAACATCAACACGCATATCTGATTCGGGAATCTCGATTTCAGTGGATTCTTCCATCAGGGGAACCACTTCCACCGCCGCAAAAGAGGTTTGGCGCTTCCCCGCTGAATTAAACGGACTCATCCGTACCAGGCGGTGGGTTCCCGCCTCAACGCTGAGGGTTCCAAAAGCGTAGGGGCCATCGATTTCGATCGTGGCACTCTTAATCCCCGCTTCTTCGGCATAGCTGGTGTCGAGGACAGCGACAGAATACTGATGGGCTTCCGCCCACCTCGTATACATCCGCAGCAACATTTCAGCGAAATCTGCAGCGTCAACGCCGCCAGCGCCCGCTCGGATCGTGATGATGGCCGGGGAGGCATCAAACTCGCCATCCAACAGGGTTTGGATTTCCATCGCTCCCAGCAGAGTTTCGAGCTGATCGAGCTCTTGCCTAACCTCTGCAACAGAAGCTTCATCATCTTCTTCATTGGCCATGTCGATGAGAACGTCAAGATCGTCAAGGCGGGAGCGAACATCAACAATCCGAGAAAGTTCGCTTTGGCGGTGGCTGAGGGCACTCGTGATGGACTGCGCCCGTTCGGTATCCCCCCACAAATCGGGTTCGGAAGCGAGTTTAGAAAGGCGGGCTATCTCCTTGGCCAAAGCTTGTGGGTCTAAAACCACTTCGATGGTGTGGAAGGTGGCGCGAAGTGCAGCGATTCTCGCGGGGACTTCAAGCTCACTCATATCCCCCTCAGACTAGCTGAGGCCGGCGAAGCTGCTGCTTGGCAAATCCTTTTCTCCCGCTTCCAAGCCCTGAAGTATTCGCTCCACCACTTTCTGAGGGCTTAAGCCCGCCGGAAACGCGGGAGCAGAACCAGCTAGGGGATGGAGTGAGAGTTCCGTTTCGGTGTGACCGGGTCGAGCGTCCACTAAACGAATCCCTTGCCTGCGCAGTTCTCGGCCAGCTGCGACTCCAAAGGAATGGAGGGCTGACTTCACGGCGGAATACGGCGCCATCCCGGCAGTGGGGGCCTCGGCCACCACTCCGCTGAGGCTCAGGGCAAACGGGGAACCCGCATCCGCTGCGGAAGCAGCAAGGGCAGGTGTGGCGGCCCTGAGAGTGCTCATCCACCCGCGGGTGTTGATCTGCCAGAGCGCGTCGAGGACGTCATCGGAATAGTCCCCCAGCGGGCCAAAGGCCACGGCCCCCGCGGCATAAATCACACCATCGAGGCGGCCATAAGCATTCAGTGCGGTGTTGACAAAGCTCTCCGCTATGCCTGGCTGGGTGATGTCTCCGATTGCGCTCGCGCCAGAAACCCCTAAATTACTGAGCTTGTCAGCGTTGGTGGAGCCCAAGGTCAATTTGGCGCCCTGAGAGCTGAGCTGTCGGGCAAATTCGCTGCCGAGCCCGCCCGTTGATCCGATAATCAATATGGATGATCCGCTAAGTGTCATGTGGGAAATAGTGCCAGATGAACCTCCGCGTTAGCTCACACTCAATAGATAAAGACTTGCGACCGCGCGGTGGCACTGATTCTGAGCGAGGCGGGGAAAAATTCTGAGACCATCGGTGGAGCCCACATCGAGGACAATCGGACCTCTGCATGTCGGCCATCCGGGGTGTGGGCAGCTTCCAGCGCTAGGGAGTCCAGTCCAGCGCTGTCTGCCCGAGATAGGAAATTTCGCACCGCAGCCGCCACCCGAGAGGATTCCAGAGGTGCCTGGATTCCGGAGGAGGCGAGAGATAATCTCGCTGGGTCGAAACTTTCCGCTCCCGCAAGCGCTGCGCTATCGGCCAGAGCAAAAAGTCTTTGGCGCTCAATCAACAGCGAGGTGGCGGCGCTTATCCCCAAAATGATGACAAGACAAAGGACTACCGCTCCTCCAAAAAGGGGCAGCATGCTTCCTCTTTCTTTCACCCGACACCGCCATAGGCTGACACCAGACCAGAGGCTTCCGACACCACCAACCGGGTCCCTTCGCCCCATGGCCCAGGAATAAAACTGGTGGAAAACAATGGTGCCTTGACACCCACCCGGACCAGGATCCGTCCTCCAGGACTTCCACACGGAGTAGCAGAGCACTGTGTTTCCAGTATTTCCGCGCGGTCAAAGCCGTGATTGCTTAGCGCGAGAAGGGCAGCCACCTCAACACGCCGTTCCGGGTTGGGTGACGATGCTCCCTGCACATACACGCGAACGGCATTTCGAGCGGCAGCCTCTGTCGCCAAGCTCGCTCCCTGGAGAGAGGCCAGACTCAGGCCGAGATACAGGATTGGCACAAACAGGGTTATCGAGAGCACCAGGAATTCGAGAGAGGCCCGACCGCTCTCGAATGGTTTATCGAAGGACTTCTCTGGGCGCATGAGCGCTGACCTGAAGGGTTCCTCCGGTCGTCCAGATTCCCAGCACAGGGATGGGAGCGGTGATGATGACCTCCGTGGTGAGAACGCCCAACCTGGTCGAGCCCTCCAGCACCACATCCGTGGCATATGAATCGGAGAGCGACTCCGTAATCAGTGCTCGAGTCAGAGCGAGAGCTTGTTCCCCGCTCACATCGGGGAGGCTCGCTTGACGGGCTCCCTCACTGGCTGCAGCGGTGAGGGCGTGGCGGGCGTAACCAACAAAGAGGACCTGGAGAAGCCCCAGGACAAGGCTGACCAGAAGCGCGCTGACCAGAACGAACTCTGCCGGGGCGTTACCGCGCTCGCTCATGATCAAAACCCGGTGACCCGCGTAATAGCTTGTTCGAAGACTCCGGAGAGCGCTGGTCCGGCCGCCGACCAAATCACCACCACGAGTCCCGCTGTCATCAGGGTGATCAGTACCCAACCAGGGACATCACCTTGCTCTGAGGACGCGGTTTCAGTGGAGTGTTCATGATGTGCCCTTCCCGTTTTCGGTAACGAGAAAGTACCGTCTACGCGGGTTAGCTGGAGCAAGTTATCCCCAGGCCCGAGTCCAGAACGTGGGGAGCCTCATCAGCGCAACAATCTCCGGACCAAAGAGTGGAATTGCTCAAAAACTTGCTCGAAATCCAGCGCTGGACCCGCGACCAATGCTTTCACGAAAGTCTCATAATCACCTTGGAGGACAGAGGTGTCCAAGTTGTGTGCAGCGTCAGCCAGTTCCATCCTCGGATTGGCTCGGAATTCAGGATCTCGCACCGCGTACTTGCGAGCATCTCGCTCTATCGCGTTCACAAAAGCGGCTTCGACTGTGGAAAATTCCACGCCCTTCAGGCCAATCGAGCCGATGTCGTAAACATGGCGAACAAGTCGCGAATCCCGTGGCTCGAATAGTTCAGTACCCTTCCTTCGGGACCTCCGAAGGAATGCAACGGACTTTTCGGCAACAGTTTCTTCGATGTGAAGGCAAGGAAAAGAAACCGAGTCCAACTCCTCTGGGACAGCAAGGCCTAATAGCGACACTGCCTCGCAGATTGTGGGAGTTGAAAATGGGGTTTCAGCAGTAAATTCCAAAAGAATATGAGGCCTCAGGGCCGCCTCAATAGGGAAGGCCGGGGAATATCCCAGTTCGATGCTGAAAAAGCTATTTTGATCGTGCGCCGAGACGTTTTGCACCACGAACCCATCCTCAACGAAAAGCGCTGAGATCTGCCTCTTGAGATCAGACAGAAATAATGACCTTTGGTTTCGGCTGACATCGGAGGCGACAACGACCTTGAAATCCATGTCTTCCGACATTCGGGAAATGAGCTTGTGGCCCTTGACTAGGCTGGTGCCTCCGCAAAGAACGAGTCCTGCAAGCTCTGGCTGGCGTGAGCTAAGCCGTTCCAAAATAGAACTCAGGTGCAGGTCTTTCTCCAGCGCTGAAACGGGATAGGGACTGAGTCCTTCGTTGACAACGTCTTGAATGAGATCACGCTGCCGGGCGTCGATTCCTCTCAAAAATCACCTCACGGCCCCCGAGTTGAATGCGCCTCGAGACTCGACTGGACCCGACATCGATAGAAATCTCCATGGGGACATCCTGGGTCAGACCGCCGACATAGGCCCTTGCTGCCGATCCCAGTTGCGCATCCACACCTAGGGCCGCTAAGGCCTTGTAAGCGACAGTCTCAAGGGTCTCAACAGGAACCGGGTTCCCGGTGACACTGCTTGGTCGTGCCTTGACGAATATTCCTCGCCCCACACGAATAATGCGCCCGTCTGCAATCAACTCTTGCAGGGCTCGAGTTACTCGGGTTGAGGTGCCGAACGATTCAAAATCGGGACGAAGAAACACTGTCTTTTTCTTCGAAATGCCCAGTGATCGCGCAATGCGCGTCTTCGTAGAGATCATACTTATACCTTACAATTTGTATGCGGTGTAAAACTTAGTAAGTTCCGTAATTAGGCTTTATTTACTGTGTTTATACTAGCAATTTATATGCGGTGTAACAAGACCTTCCTGCCGTTAATCGGAGTTTCCGCAACCGCAACCGCAATCGCGTGGGTAGGCGACACCGCATTGTGGGAAACCCTCATTTGGCAGAAAAGCTGTCATACGCCTAATGCGATAACAGCCCAACCAGGGACGTCACCTCTTTCCCCTGGACGATATGTGAATGGTTTCATCACTGCTCCTTTCTCGGCTCTGCCTCCACAGGATAAGAAAGGTTGCCAGTGGTCGGGGGAAGTTATCCCCAAGTTCGGCGGGCGATTGTCGAGGCTCGTCTCACCACAATCGCGGCGCATCGCTGGCACCGAACCGCGACGCGAGTAAGAACGTAGCCGTCTGACCAGACCTGTGCCCTCAACCTGCATCAGACCCGTACTAATAGCAAAATTAGTGGTGCGCTAACAGCAAAATTGTGGAAAACCGGCGGTTCCGGGCACAAGCCTGGGGAACAGGACAGCCCACTAGAACTCAAACTGCAGGGCCTGAACCCCCGGATACACAGCAAAAATCACCGTCACGGGAAGTATCAGCAACACCATCGGCACGAGCATTCGCACCTCGGCTTTTCCTGCCCGCTCCACAAGAGATCTGGAGAAATCTTCTTTCGCATCAACGCTGTGAGCTGCGACCACCTCAGCCAGCGGTGCCCCTCGCTCCAACGCCTGCGCCAGGTGCTCAACAAAAGCGATAACTCGGACACTTCCTAACCGGGCGGCAGAGGCCCGCAAAGTCGGGGCTAGGGGTGCACCTAATTCCACCTGGGCCATCACCGAGGCCCATTCGCGCCCCAGCTCTCCTCTGCCACGGGACGAGACCCGGTCAAGCGCTCGGGGTAGCGAATCTCCCGCTGCCAGGGCAAGCCCCAAAAGCTCAATGACGGTGGGGAACTCTTCACTAATTCGCTCTGCTCTAGCCCTAGCCTGCGCTCTGAGTCGATAATCCACATATCCCAGCCCTGCCAGGGCGCCCATGGCGCCACCGAGGATGATGAAGGAAACCACGCCGCTTCCAGAAATCCCAGCGACCACTGCCCCCACAACTACCCCTGCACAGGCGCCTGCACTTGCCGTGATCACTCGGTTGTGTCGAAAAGAGGCAAAGCTCTCTTTTCGCCCCGAGGTATCGAAAACAAGACGTTGGGTTTCTGATCCTCCCAAGAGCTTGTCGAGCCTTGTCACCCACCCAGACAGTGTGGGTGAGAGGACGTAACCAGCGATCGACACGGGGTCATCCAGCAAGGGTTGATGAATCCTCCTGGCAACCGTTGAGACGTCAAGCAGTGCTGGCGCAATCCGCTCCGCAAGAGAAGGTGTCGCATGCCTGGAAAAGAGGGCGCCCCACAGCGTCCACAGGCCTAAACCCATGGCGAGACCGACCGCCACCGACTCAGGGGTCATGCAATCCACCTCGAGGCAACTGGCAGCGCTCCAATGCTTTTCATCATGCGATACGCCACCACACTCACGATTGCCCCGACCACCAAAATCACGGTCCCCTCGAGGCCCTGATAGGCCTCGAGGGTTTGCTCTCTGGTTCCAATCACCAGCAGCACAATCCAGGGTGCACCAAGTGCCAAGAGAGCAGCCGAGCGAATCCACGATTGGGCGGCTCTGGCATCTTCTCGCACCGCAATATCTGATCGAACACTCTGCTGGAGTTGCAACAAGACAGAGGGAAGGTCTGTTCCTCCCACCTCATGGGCCATGCGAAGCACCTCGCAGACTCGATCCCCAACGGGGTTTGCCAGCGTGGCAGAAAGCTCGCCAAGCGCCTGGTCGGTGTCATATCCACGCCGAATGTTGGCGCGAAACTCAGTGACCGGACGCGTTATTTCTGAGGGCAATGTGTCAGGCAACGCCATCAGCGCAGTAGTGACATCCGAACCGGAGCGAATTCCCGCCCGCAGATGATCGATGACCCCAGGCCACGCCTGTTGAAGCCGGTGAAACCGTGCTTCTCGTTGTTTTCGGATGTACGCAAACCCTGCCAGCACCATAGCCAGGGCGGAGAGAACAGATAAAACAGGTATCGGCACGATAACCACCACAGTCACGCCCACCGCCGCAGAAGCAATCAGGACTGTGATGAGGAACACGAGCGGATCAACGCGGGGGTGTCCGGCCTCAGCCAGAAGGGAGCGAACTTTTCTAAGGATCATGGGCGGTCGTTTACTGGAAGCAGGCGGGACTGAGTCAGAATCCCCCGGGAGAAAACTCTCCACCACAAGCCACAGGCCAACACCCAGAGCTACCCCCACCACCGCGAATGCCCCCGGCATTAGCTTCCCGCCACACGGGCAAGCTCGCCGCCTCGCCGGTCAAAACTTGTGACCGCTTCAATCACGCCATCTGTGACGGTTCCGGTTGGATGAATGATTTCCACCACGCGCCTGGACCCATCCATTGCCCGCTCAAGCTGGACCACCACATCAATCGTTCCCGCCACTGTCGGCAACACAAAACTGTGGTCAATATTGCGCCCAGCCAGCAGCGGAAGGGTGGATATTTTGACCAAGGCGTGCCGGGCGCTTTTTGCGTGCAGAGAGCACATCCCCGGTAGCCCTGAGTTCAAAGCAATCAGTAAATCAAGAGCCTCGGCTTCTCTGACTTCCCCGACAACAATGCGGTCTGGTCTCATTCTCAGTGCTTCTTTCACCAACCGGCGAAGGGTTACTTCGCCGGTTCCTTCCAGGTTTGCTCCCCTGCACTGCAGCCCTACGTGATCACTGCGAGGAAGCTGAAGCTCAAATGTTTCCTCCACAGAGATGATGCGCTCTCGATCGGGCACCGCGGCCAAAAGTGCTGCCAGCATCGTTGTTTTCCCCGCTTGTGTTGCCCCAGAGACCAGAATGCTTTTGCCTTCCAGAACGAGGTTTCGCAGGAAATGGGCAGCCTGCAGCGTGAGCGCACCGGCTTGCACCAAGTCCGAAAGCTCTCGCAAGCCCGCTTGAAACTTTCGGATATTCACTGACCAGTGTTCCCGGGTGATGTCTGGGATCACCACGTGGAGTCTGGAGCCATCGGAAAGAGAGGCATCCACAAAAGGCTGGGACATGTCCACCCGGCGCCCCGTGTGACGGAGCATGCGCTCAATCAAACGCCGAATCTCTGCAGCTTCTAAATCCACATCAACTTTTCGCCCCACGCCTGCGGTCGCGACAAAGACGCAATGGGGACCATTGATCCAGATTTCTTCGATCGCGGGGTCATCCAAAAAAGGTTGCAACACCCCCAAGCCTTCGAGATGGGCGCGAACCTGTAAAGCGAGGGTTTCGTGTTCTTCACCCGGGAGACGGGAAGAGGCAACTTCCGTCGCCATCAGCGATTCAAGGTCGCCTGCTTCGTTAAAGAAACGGGTTCGAATGCGCTCTGCCAATGTCGCCGCAGTAAACATAGGAGTTGTCATCGCTCCAGGGTGGAGTGAATGCACTCACCCGCGCAGGAGTTATCCCCAGCTAGAGGTTCAGCACCACCCCGGCAACACCAAAGTAGATCAACAGCCCGGTGGCATCCACCAGAGTCGTCACCAGGGGCGCAGAAATCACGGCAGGGTCGATCTTCAACGCCCGCGCCATCAAAGGCATCACCGCACCCACAGTGGCCGCCCAGATACACACCAGCACCACGGAGACACCGACGGTGATGCCCACCCCGATTCCCGCCACAAGCCACCCTGCGACGAAGGCGAGGGTGCCAAGGACAAGACCCAACAGCAGCCCCACGCGGGACTCGCGCCAGGAAACCCGTAAAGCATCGGAGGGGCGAACCTCGCCCACCGCCAGAGCCCGTACCGCACTGGTGGCAGCCTGTGCTCCCACATTTCCGCCCGTTCCCACCAAGAGGGGAATGAAGAGGGCCAAAGCGGTCACGGCCACCAGAGAGGACTCAAACACCTGCAGCACCGAGACGGTCAGGGTAGAGGCGACAATCAGAATCAACAACCACACGACGCGAAGCCCCGCCAGCCGAATAGGGCTTGCCGAGAGGTAGTGACCAGACGAGGGCAATGTTGCCGCCTGACGCGCAACATCCTCTGTGTCTGCTTCTTCAATGACTTCCAAAGCATCATCCACCGTGAGGACTCCGAGGACGCGGTCTTCTGAATCGACCACGAGCAACCCCAATCGGTTGGTTTCTTGAACCAACCGGGCTGCTTTTTCTGCGTTGTCTGTCACGGCAATACTGGGCGCTGCTCTATCGGCCAGATCCCCGGCGGTGAGCTCAGAGGAAGCCATCACCACTTGGCTCAGTCCCACGAGTCCCACCATTTTTCTCGCGCCATCGACGACAGCCAATATGTCGATGGTTTCTGCGTCCTGACCCTTTCGACGCACCACCTCCAAGATGTCGCTGACCGGGGTGCCCTCTGGCACCGTCACCACCTCGGGGCTCATCACCCGGCCCACAGAACCTTCCGGATAACCCAGCAGTGAGGCTGTCATGGCACGTTCTTTGGCGCTTAGTCCCTGTAAGACGCGGTGGACGAAAACGGCGGGGGCTTCCCCCAGCATTCTGGCCCGGTCATCCGGGTCCATGGATTCAAGAATTTCCCGAAACGCCTGGTCTCGCATGCCGCTGAGCAACTCTTGCTGCTCCGTCGAATCAAGTTCTTCAAAAACCTCTAGGGCTCGATCCCGGCCGAGCAACCGCCACACCAGGGCAGATTGAACAGCATCTAAACGGGTGAATTCTTCGGCAATGTCGTGGGGGGCACGTTCATCGAGCCAGCTCGCTATTTCGCCGACTTGGCCCCTGGCCAAGGCATCCTTGAGCTCGATGTCGGCGAAATCGTCCATCAGTCACCGCCGTGTTCGGCGTGTTCCTTGATGGCTTTGTGTGCCGAGTCACTTTCTGCGGGATCGACGACAACTCGGTAGGCGCCAGCTACCACGTGCTGGCTAGACCGGTAGCGACGCTGATTTCCTCGACCGAAGCTAAACAAAGCGATCCCCACGACCATTCCAATTCCCGCCCCGATCAGCACGCCCGAAAGGATGGGGGTGGCAAAGTCTGTGGGGTCCACCACAACCACCACCAGTCCTGCCAGCAGGCCCAGCCACGAACCGCTCATCGCCGAGGACAGGGCGGCCCTCCCGTGTCCAACTTTGGAGTGCACCTGCTCGACCACCGCTACGTCAGAGCCCACAATCGACAAGGAACTCGGCTTTACACCGTGGGTAACCAGAGCCTGAATCATGTCTTGGGCATCGGGGTAGGACGGAAAAGTTTTGAGCGTCTCGCCCTGTAGGAATAGCAAAAGAGGTGTCTGATCGACGCGATGGCCATCTTCTTCGTGTGCTCACTCCACTATTCTCACACCACCACTGACTTAGGCTTGGCACCATAACCAGTAAGGACCCCCGTGGCGCTTTCGATTGAGGATGTGACCTCAGCCCTCTCGAGTGTGATGGACCCCGAATTACGCGCACCAATCACCACCCTCGACATGGTGGGAGATATTTCTGTTTCCGACTCATCTCTGGCTGTCGAGATTCGGCTCACCATCGTGGGCTGTCCTGCAGCAGACACCATTGAACGTGATGTTCGCCAGGCGCTCTCCGGGGTCGCTGGAGAGCGATCTGTGGAGCTCACTGTCGGTGTGATGACCACAGACCAGCGGACATCTCTCATCACGCGACTTCGGAAGGGCAAGTCCCCCACCAATCCGTTCACGCCAGACTCTTTGACGCGAGTGATTGCTGTCACCAGCGGCAAAGGCGGTGTGGGCAAATCGAGCATCACGGTCAATCTCGCTGCAGCGGTGTCCCGGCAGGGCTTTTCGGTGGGCATCATCGATGCCGATGTTTTTGGGTTTTCCATTCCCGGGCTTTTAGGCATTCCCGCTCTTCAACCCACCCGAATCGATGACATGATGCTGCCGCCGGTGGCCCACGACATCAAGGTGCTCTCTATTGGGATGTTCCTCGGCAGTGATCAAGCCGTGGCATGGCGGGGACCACTGCTCCATCGCACCCTGGAGCAATTTCTCACCGACTCCTACTTTGGCGACCTTGACTTCCTCTTTCTCGATTTGCCCCCGGGAACCGGGGACATTGCCATCTCGGTGGGCCAACTTCTTCCCCACGCAGAAATTCTTGTGGTGACCACGCCCCAGCCCTCGGCCTCCGATGTTGCATGGCGATCAGGCGATGTTGCCCGACAAACGGGGCAAACTGTCTTAGGCGTCATCGAAAACATGTCCGGTGTCACCCTGGCTGATGGAACAACACTCGACGTGTTTGGCTCCGGAGGAGGCCAAGCGGTGGCCGAGCGTCTGAAAGTTCCACTACTCGGCTCTCTTCCTCTATCGCAGTCTCTCCGAGAGGCCGGCGATAGAGGTGTTCCCTTGGTTATCAGCGAGCCCGGTAACGCTGTCTCGAATCAGCTTCACGACATCGCCAGCGCCATAGTCCAAGGCGGGAAGAGCAAGGTGGGAGTGAAGCTCCCCGTTTCTCTGGTCTAAGGACAGCAAGACACTCCCCCGGAATAAAGCCCACTCGAGGGGTGGCGCCCTAGGCTACACACGAGCACACAAACAGGGGTAGGGAATGTCAGACAAAGAACTGAGTTGGCGCTTTCTCGAAGAGCGGGTTGTCGAATCCCCCGCCGTTGAACGAGCCCGTCGAGCTTCCCTGGAACACGGAATTGATCCCATTACCGCCAGCGCTGGGCAATACATTGCCCACGATCGCCACCCGCTATCGATGCCCGAAGCATTATTGAAGTGGGAACTGGTTTAGGCGTGGGAACTCTATGGCTTGCCCAAGCGTGTCCCGATGCGAACATCACCACAATTGACTCAGAGCTTGACCACCACGTCACCGTGCGGGAACTGATCTCCCAAGCTGGTATTGCGCCTTCCAAGGTCCGTCTGATTACGGAAAAAGCCCTCGATGTATTGCCCAAAATGAATGAAAGCAGTTACGACCTTGCCATCATCGACGCTGACTTCACTAATGTTCAGGCTTATGTCGACCATGCGCTCACCCTGGTGAAACCCCGCGGCAGCGTCATTGTTGCTGGGGCCCTCGCTGATGACTTGGTCTCAGACCCCGCCAAACGCGATGACAGAACCTCTGCCTACCGGTGGTTACTCAAAGCACTTGAGGACCGTGAGGATGTGTCCCACACCCTCAACATGGTCGGCGATGGGCTTGTTCACATCGTCCGAGCGCCCTAGAGGCTTTCAGACCTACTGTCCGAGTGCACCCGCGAGGGCATCGTGTAATTCTTGTGCTTCGGCAGGAGTGACAGAGACAACCAAGCGGCCGCCACCCTCGAGTGGGACCTTGACAATAATCAAACGCCCCTCTTTGAGCGCCTCCATGGGTCCATCACCGGTTCTGGGCTTCATTGCTGCCATGGCAGGTTTCTCCTCTTTTTGTTACCTAACGTGTTCCTATTATCCCCCAGTTTCGCAAGCCTGCGAGACAACGGGGGCTGAAGCCTGCAATGGGCAGGGGAAAAGCAATTCTCTGCGGATGCCCGCTACAGCAGGTTGCGATGCAGGGCAACAAGCTCGTCAAGCTCGGGCAACCGAAATTTTCCCCCAAAAAACAGATCCTGAGCGAAATCGAAGGCCGAGACGATGCTCGCTCGCGCCGGATGTTGTGCGTCAAACACTGGGCTGTCCGCAAAACCACCATCAGGTCGAGGCGCCCAATCGAGCAAAGCCCTTGCGCTGTGGGTGTTAATCTCCTCCGACAGCTCCGCTACCGCGTTCTGTCCCAACCTGCGAAGGTCTCCTCGAACCTCTTCGCTGGATAGGAGGTGAAAGATGTCGTAGAGGTGTCGGCCGCTTTGGGCTATTGCAGGAGCATTTTCGAGTTGGACGGCGCAATGCACTGCCGCAAGTTTTTCCAAGAGTGTTCGTACCGGAGCCAGGACTTCTACTTCGAAGGGATCAAATTCCTGAAAAAGCTCCCCTCCCGGTGCTCCCTCCGAGCGAACGTATTGACAGATGAGTGAGCGAACAATGTGTGTCGAACTTGGCCAGGCACCTCCCCGATTCCCCAGCTCTAAAAGAACTGATTCAGAAATCGCAGGGTTTCGAGAATCACGTGTGTAGGGGTATCGAGTACTCCGCTTCACCCCGGTAGTTGACCCACCCGCAGGCACAATTGCCTCGATACAGAGGTGGGCGGAAACATCGTTGGCGATAGCTTTGAAGGCTTTGTGACGAGCGCCCGCGCCCATAGGGGTTGGGAAAGTAACCAAGAGATCTGCATCTTCGGAGAATCGCTGTGTGATTCCGAACACACGACTGAGACTCGTGCCTCCCTTAAAAATCGGACCGATGGTGATGGATTCACCATCAGCAGATACCAGCATCCGTTTTCTGCTGGCAATCCGCAGGACCTCCGTCACCCAAAAGTCTTTTTCGACGTAGTCTTTGGGAACGGAGAGGTGGGCGGCTGTAGCGGTAATGAGTGCCGCTAGTTCTTCAGGGGAATCTCGCAAAGGGGGTTTCATGCCGCAAGGGTATTCAGACCCTCCGACATGAGTTGAAGCCCGAGCTTTGCCTTCACATTCGACTCCGTAGCTCCGACTTCGAGCAGGTTTTCCCAGTTAACGAGACCCGCCCGCTGAGCATCAGAGACTGCCGCAACCAGCGATGCCCAACCCCCTTCGACATACACTTCGGGCGCTCTCAACAGCTCTAACAGCGCAATCTCTTTCTGTTCATCGCATCGAGCAAGATCCGCGGCTAACTGCGTTACACCCGCAATTGCTGCTACCGGTTGAGCGTGGCCACATGAAAAGTCGCCGGTACTGCGTGGTGACCCCCCACGCGCGAGCGGCCGAGAAACCGGCAGGTCCCACTCCCTCTCGGCCGAAGACAGCGGTCACCACCTCCTGAATACTCGGCGTCGCCATTCCGTAACGGGTCAATGCTCCGCGGTAATACAACCCAGGCCTGATGAACAGTAATGTTCCCTCCGCAGCCGCTCTTGAGAGGGCTTTGCGCGCCGCCGCGGGGCTACCGGGAAGGGAGGAACTCCGGACGAAGCTCCCCTCCGGCACCCCGCTTAGGATCTTCACCATGCCACCTCCCGTAATGTCACTTAATACTAGTGAAAGTGTGACATTTTAGCCACACCATCTGGGCCCCGCCACCGTCATCCGACAAGACACCCCGTCTTGGTGAGTCAGTGGTCTGGGGAGAGCCACTTCTTGAGGCTCGAATAGACAGCGTTGATCGCCGCTATCGACACTTGTTCGTCATCGGAATGGGCGAGCGATGGGTCCCCTGGGCCAAAGTTGACAGCGGGGATACCCCATTCGCTGAATCTGGCAACATCCGTCCAACCATATTTGGGTCTCACCTCTACACCCAGCGCGGCCACAAAACCCAGAGCCAAATCACTCGTTAGTCCGGGCCTGGCTCCAGCAGACGAGTCAACCACCACCACGTTAAAGCCCTCAAATACCTCCTCGACGTGCTCTTGCGCTTGCGCTGCGGACTTATCAGGGGCGAAACGATAATTCACCGTAATCTCACACACATCAGGAATCACGTTTCCCGCCACCCCACCAGAAATCCCCACGGCGTTTAAGCCTTCGCGGTACTCAAGACCGTCCACCATGACTGTTGAGCCTCGTATCGCTCCAGCCGAGAAAGCACCTCGGCGGCGCCATGGATGGCGTTCACGCCCATCCAAGACCGGGCCGAATGTGCTTGGGTGCCCCGGGTGGTGATCACCACGCGAAGAGTCCCGTTGCATCCACCCTCCACAGCACTGTTGCTCGGCTCCCCCACAATCGCAAAGTCGCCAGATACCCAATCCGGGTGGACAGTGCCAAACAACCCCAGCCCATTCTTAGACGCTTCAACTTCTTCGTTGTCATAGAAAATCCAGGTCATGTCGTGGACGGGTTCCGCAAGCTCCAATGCCAACTTGAGCCCTATGCCAAGGCCACCCTTCATATCGACGCTGCCGCGCCCCCACAGAAAGCCATCCCGAACCTGGGAGGGCAGGTTGTGGTGAACGGGGACAGTGTCACTGTGTCCCGCCCACACCACACGGTGTTTTCGACCGGTATTGGTTCGCGCAGCAATCGTGTTTCCCACCCGAAGCACTTCCAGGTGGGGGGCTGAGTTCAAAGCCTTTTCAATCGCTCCGGCTAGTGCGGATTCAGATCCGGAGGGGCTTGGAATATCGAGAAGTTGTTGAACCAGAACCTCAATCGGCGCTGCTGTGTCCACCACAATGCTCTCGCCCACCATGGCGTCAGTGTAACGGGCGGTTGGCGCCATTAAGCTTGAACCATGGTGGATGACTCACGAAGCGCATGGGGATACGGCATTGCAACAGTGTCAAAAACGACGGGAGTCGTTCTCGACACCTGGTTCCCCCACCCCGAAGTGGGCACCCCGCCTCACAACTTTGACTCCCACCTTCTTCCCGCTCACATCAGTGCCCTCGAAGGCGAGGACGCCCTACGTGATGTGAACCTTCAGGGAATAGCGCTGGCGATCGATCTTGATACTCCGCCCCAATCAACCACTGACGCGTATTTGCGTCTGCATCTGCTCAGTCACACCCTCGCACAACCCAACACCCTCAACCTCGAGGGGATCTTCCCCCTTTTGCCGATTGTTGCCTTCACCACCAGGGGACCTGTTGAACCCTCGTACTTCACGACCCACCGTCTCACCCTGCAAAGCCAGGGTGCAACGCTGACCAGTCTTGATAAGTTTGGGCCCCTACTGAACTACGTCACCCCCCCTGGTGTCAGAATCGCTGATGCTGGACGTGTTCGCCTCGGTGCACACTTAGCCCCTGGCACGACGGTGATGCATGAGGGATTTGTGAATTTCAATGCGGGAACACTCGGGGCTTCCATGGTGGAGGGCCGCATCTCCCAGGGTGTGGTCGTGGGAGACGCACAGACATCGGTGGTGGCGCATCCATTATGGGAACCCTCTCCG
>FUWD013177041.1_pt1 | contig 15361 bp, 16 predicted proteins | sample 1063281 | NCBI WGS metagenome assembly FUWD01 (sample SAMEA79048168, study PRJEB19326) | metagenome | biome: marine | reverse complement strand
TTTGTATTATTAAAACTAGGACGAAAAAGAATTGCAAAAAGAACCAAAGTAATAACCCCTCCTTTTGCGTAAGGCAGATTATAATGCTTTCGTAAGTGATTATCTAATTTTTTTGGAGATTTTCCGAGAACGTAGGTGTTAAATTTATAAAAAATATCAATAAACCTAATAAACTTTATAAAATTAATTTTTATAACTTTAAACATACTTTAAATTTTCAAATTTATTCTAAGTTTACCGCTGTGACGGAATGTACTTCTGGAACATAGTGTTTGATCATACGTTCAACCCCTTGTTTTAAAGTAACAACTGAACTTGGGCAACCAGCACAACTACCTTTTAACATAACTTCTGCTACTCCATTTTTGTAAGATTTTAACTGAATGTCTCCTCCATCTCTTGCAACTGCAGGTCTAATTTTTTCATTCAACACCTCTTCTATTTTTTGAGAAATATCGTCTTTAAAATTTGTAGTTTTTTCAAATGAAAATGGTTTAAAATTAGTTCCAATTTCTTCTTCCAAGATATTAAGGATATCTTCTTTAATTTCATTCCAATTCTTATTCTGAGATTTTTTGATAGTTATAAAATTTGTGTCGATATAAATTAATTCAGATAAATTTGCTGAAAATAATTTTTCTGCAAATTTAATTCCAGAGCACTCATCTAATGATTTTATTTCTTTTGATCCACTAGATGCTAAATCGAATTCAAATACGAATTTTTTGGACTCTGGGTTTGGGGTATCTGTTACATTAATCATGAATTTTAATAATTCTATATCCAATCACTTTAACCCAATTAAAATTCAATTGAAACTTAGTAATTAAGCAATTAAATCAATATCTTTTTCCTTAAGAGAACCAGGCACAATGACAATAGGTATGGTTAAATCTTTGATCTTTTTTCCCGTTAAAGCTTTAATTAATGGCCCAGGATCTTCGCTATTTGGTGTAGAAGCTAAAACAAGAAATCGAATATTTTGATCTTCTTTAATTAGTTTTAACAATTCATCGGCTCGGTCTCCAATTTTAATAATGATTTCACTTTCTATATTAAATCGAGTTTTAATTTTCTGAGACCAAATTCTACAAAGTTTTTTTGCTTCGCTTGTCTCTTCTTGTTCAATTAAATTTTCTATTCTTGCCCACTGCGCATTAATTGCTGGATCAACAATATATAATAAAGATAGTTGTCCATCAGTATGAATGGCTCTATTTGCTGCAAAGTAGACTGCGTTTTCAAATTCTTTACTCTCATCAACCACTATTAAGAATTTTTTTTTCATTTTGCCAATCCTACTATTTCTTTTATCTCTTTTAAATTCTTGTTTGCAACTAAATTTGCTTTCATTTTTCCATTTTCAAGAATTTTAATTAAGAAATCTTTATTAGATTTTAATTTTTTAATCTCTTTTCCAATAGGTAATATTTTTTCTATCAATAAAGCACTTAATTCTTTTTTAAAATCAGAAAATATTTTTCCCTCCCATTCTAGAACAACTTCTTTTATTTTTTTATTTGCTAAAGCAGAAAAAATATTGATTAAATTTCTAGCTTCTGGTCTTTCTGCTCCAGTAATGATGTTTAGGCCGATAGGTTCGCTATCTGTTTTTGCTTTTTGTATTTTTTTAATAATTAAATCTTCGTCATCTGTTAAGTTAATTCTCGACAAATCTGATTCTTCAGATTTGCTCATTTTTTGCAAACCATTTCGCAAACTCATAACTCTAGAAATATCTTCAGAGATAATTGGCTCTGGCATTGTAAAGAAGTCTTTTGCATTAAAATCATTATTAAATTTAATCGCTATATCTCTACATAATTCTAAATGCTGTTTTTGGTCATCACCCACAGGAACGTGGGTTGCTTTATACATAAGTATATCTGCGGCCATCAATACTGGGTAAGTATAGAGTCCAACACTTGCTTTTTCTTTGTTACTTCCAGCTTTTTCTTTGAATTGAGTCATTCGGTTAAGCCATCCTATTCTTGCAACACAATTAAAAATCCAAGCTAATTCGGCATGTGCTCCAACAGACGATTGTACAAAAATAGTATTAGTATCTGGATCAATTCCTGAAGCTAAAAGAGCGGATGCCGTTTCTAATACATTTTGACGTAAAATATCCGGATCATGATTAACTGTAATTGCATGCATATCCGCTAACATGAAAAAACATTCAAATTTTTTTTGTAATAATACAAAATTATTTATAGCTCCCAAGTAATTTCCAAGATGCAAATTACCCGTTGGCTGGATACCAGATAGTATTCTATTTTGATTCATACGTTTTAACTTTAAAATCCTTAATACTAAAAGATTTGAATAATATTGAAAGTACAAAATAAATTATTGATGAACTACCAATGATTATGACTAAATTTAATATTTTAGAAAAAGAGCTACTATAAAAATTAAATTGAAATTTAAACAATAAAAAATAAAGAATTGCACTCATAACAAACGAACAAACAAAAATTTTTCCTATTCTTTTTTTAAACGTTGCATCAAACTCATGTAAATTATTTTTTAATAAAAAAATTTGGTAAATAAACACCCCACACCAACAAGAAACCGTGGTTCCTAAGGCAATAGAGATAAAGCCTAAATAAGAAAAAAAAGCTAAACTTATTAAAACGTTTAGTATTACGGTTATAATAGATACATAAAATGGAAATTGAGTATCTGATCTAGCAAAGTAAAAACTAGAATAAATTTTTAATAATGAAAAAGCAGGTAAACCAAAACCAAAAACAAATAATGCTTTTGATGTCTGAGAGACACTTTCTTGATCAAAGGAGCCATATCCAAAAAGTGTTGAAATAATTGGCTCTGTGGCCATAACAATACCTATCATGGCAGGAGCAGATAAAAACAAGGATAGTTCAATAGATCTATTTTGTAAAAAGAAACTTCTTCCATCTTTTTGTTGAAAAATTTCTTTGGATAAGGCTGGTAGTATAACTGTTCCAATTGCAATTCCTGTTATTGCTAATGGTAATTGATAAATTCTATCAGCATAATATAAATAAGATACGGCACTAGTTTGAAACGACGCAATAATTGTTCCCACTAAAATATTAATTTGCATTACTCCAGAAGAAAAAACGCTAGGTAGTAATTTTTTGAAAAAAATTTTAACATCCGGAGAAATTGTAAATTTAAATTTTATGATGGGGGTAAAATATTTTTTTCCATAAATAAAAAGCATTACAAACTGAAGTATCCCAGCAACAGTAACTGCCCATGCCATATAAAAAACTAATTGTTGGTCAAAAAAATTTGCAAATAAAATAGTGGAAATGAGCAGTACATTAAGAACAATAGGCGCAGCTGCTGCTAAGGCAAATTTTCCTTTGGTATTTAAAATCGCAGAATAAAATGAAGATAAAGATACAAAAAGTAAAAAAGGAAAAGCAATTCTACTTAAGGTAACAACTAACTCATACTTTTCTACATCACTAATAAATCCTGGAGAAATTAAATAAATAACTGCACCCATAAAAACCTCGGCGATACACACAAGGATCAATAAGATGAATATTAATAAATTAAAAACAGAATTCGCAAACTCAAAAGACTGATTTTTTAAATCTAATTTTACGTATTGCGGGACAAATGCAGAATTAAAAGAACCCTCGGCAAATAACCTTCTAAAAGTATTGGGCAGCCTAAATGCCACAAAAAAAGCGTCGGCTAAGAAACTTGTACCAAGAAATATAGCGATTAAAATATCTCTTAAATAGCCAAGAATTCTACTAGCTAAGGTTAAGAATCCAAAAGAACTGACGGATGACAAAATATTCATTATTTTTTAATATTTGTATTGTTTTACAATCTTAATGTTCTAAATTCCGTCCTACAAATAAAAATTGACATTTAAATGTGTCAAAAAATAAATGACAAAAAAGACGCCTACTCAAAAATATACTGATAAAGAAGCATTAGACTTCCACACAGAGGGAAAGCCTGGAAAAATAGAGGTAATATCCTCAAAAAGTTTATCTACACAGAGAGATTTGGCTTTAGCTTATTCCCCAGGAGTTGCTGTTCCTTGTATAGAAATTGGCAAGAATCCAGAAGCTGCTTACGATTACACTAGTAAAGGAAATTTAGTTGCGGTGATTAGTAATGGAACCGCAATTTTAGGACTTGGTGATTTAGGAGCTCTTGCATCAAAACCTGTAATGGAAGGAAAATCAGTTTTATTTAAAAGATTTGCCGACATTGACTCAATAGATATTGAAATTGATTCTAAAGATGCAAATGAAATTATTAACGTCGTTTCTAAAATCGCAGTTACGTTTGGAGGAATTAATTTAGAAGACATCGCCGCACCAGACTGTTTCGTTATAGAACAAAAATTAAAAGAATTAGTTGATATTCCAATTTTTCACGATGACCAACATGGGACAGCAATTATCACAACTGCAGGATTAATTAATGCACTGGACATCTCCGGAAAATCTATAAAAGATGTCAAAATTGTTGTGAATGGAGCTGGAGCTTCCGCGATAGCATGCACAGAATTATTTAAAAATAGTGGTGTGCCAAATGAAAATGTTACGATGATAGATCGTAAAGGAGTTATTTATAGAGGAAGAGCAGAAGGTATGGATCAGTGGAAATCCAAACACGCAGTAGAAACAAAACATAGAACATTAGCAGAAGCAATTAATGGAGCAGATGTTTTTTTAGGATTGTCAGCAAAAGATGCTCTTACACAAGAAATGGTAAAATCAATGGCAAAAAATCCAATTATTTTTGCTTGTGCCAATCCAGATCCAGAAATTAGACCAGAGTTAGTAAAGGAAGTTAGGGATGACGCAATTATTGCAACAGGAAGATCTGATTATCCTAACCAGGTAAATAACCTGATTGGTTTTCCATATATTTTTAGAGGTGCTTTAGATGTTAGAGCAAAAGAAATTAACGAAGCTATGAAAGTGGCAGCAGCAAATGCAATTGCTCAGCTTGCAAGAGATAATGTTCCAGATGAAGTTGTGGCTGCATATGGTGGTGAACGACCGGTTTATGGGAGAGAATATATTATTCCATCAACTTTTGATCCAAGACTAATCACTGTAATTCCAATGGCGGTAGCCAAAGCCGCGATGGATAGTGGTGTAGCTAGAAAACCTATTGAAGATTTTGAAAAGTATGAAAATCAACTAGCTGCTAGATTAGATCAGTCGATGAATTTTATGAGAACAATTAATTCCACTATTAAAGGTAAGAAAAAAAGAGTTGTATTCGCTGAAGGAGAGGATGCCGAAACTCTAAAAGCTGCTGTAGCATTTAAAAATAGTGGTTTAGGAGAGCCGGTTTTGATTGCCAATGAAGAAAAATTAAAAGAAACATTTAAAAAAATAGGATTAGACGAAAACTATAAAATTGAAATTTCAAACTCTGCTGACAAAGATAGGAGTGAGGAGTATGTTAAGTTCTTGTACAATAAGCTTCAGCGCAAAGGTGTTCTTGAAGCAGACTGCAATAAATTAGTCAAAACAGACAGAGCAACATGGGGATCTTGCATGGTGTCTTGTGGTCACGCCGATGCAATGGTTACTGGAAATACTCGTCACTATGCTGCAACTGTTGAAAAATTAATGCAATCTGTAGGTCCTAGAGAAAATGAGCTAGTTTTTGGAATGTGTATTTTTGTCAACAAAGGAAAAACAATTATTATTGCTGATACAAATGTTATCGAGTATCCAGATTCTGAGCAGTTAGCAGATATGGCTATTTCCTCTGCAAGAGTTGCCAAACAATTAGGACTGGATCCTAAAGTTGCTTTCTTATCTCATTCAACATTTGGGCAACCGGAAACAGACCGAACTAAAAGAGTTGCAAAATCAGTTGAAATTCTAAAAGAAAAAAAAGTTGATTTTATATTTGATGGAGAAATGCAGCCTGATGTTGCTTTAAATAAAAAATATCAATCTACTTACTCTTTTTCTGCATTAGTTGGGAATGCTAATATTTTAATCATGCCTTCTATTCATGCTGCTGCAATATCAATTAAATTATTAAAAGAATTAAGTGGAGGGAAAGTTATAGGACCAATGCTTATAGGATTAGGTCAACCTATTGAGGTTGCTCCTTTAAGATCAACAAGTAATGAAATTTTAAATCTAGCTTCTATTGCAGCCTACTCAGCTGAAACAATTAAATACTAATTCTATTTTTTATTTTTTGAGAGCTCTTCAACCAGTAAAATAGTGGTATCAACACTTTTCACATCTTTAATTAAAGAAGCTTCATTAATAACTTCCCTTCGCTCTTCTTCGTTTGCAGCAATTCCAAATACAAATATAACTTGGTTAACTGTATTTATATTATAATTAGCAATTTTAATTTTTTTATTAGTAAGCATTGCTACATTAAGCTGGGAAGTAATGAGCACATCTTTTGAATAGTTTTTTAATGAAAATTTATCTTTTACTTCAATATTATTCTTTACTGACCTTGCCCCTTCTGTTTTCCAAGCAAGTTTAGTCATTAAAATCTTCTCATCCACCGTATTGACTGATCCTGTCAAAAAAATATGTCCATCTACAACTTTAGAAGAAACATTTAAGATATACTTTTTGTCTGCTTGAGCCATTCTAATTAAAATAGATTTTTGCATTATAGAATCGTCAATTTGTGTTCCTAAAGTTCTTGGATCTAAGTAAATACTTACTCCACTTCCCAAAACGCCCTCTGAACTAACTCCGATACATCCATTAAGAGTTAATAAAGATACAAATATAATTAAAATTTTTTTCATTTATTTATTTTTAATACGTTCTGATAAATAATTTTTTTACTTATTTTCAGTTTTTCTGCAAGATATTCTGAAATATCTTTTGATGACATTTTGTTTAATAAAAGTTTTATCTCTTTAATTAAATCTACATTACTAATATTCTTAGAATCTTCTTCTTTATTACTAATGACAAGAGTTATTTCTCCTTTTAAATCGTTTGTGCCAATATTGTGTATTAATTCGTTCACACTCCCGGACAAATATGTCTCGTGCAATTTTGTGATTTCTCTTGCAATAAAAATTGGCCTTTCTCCAAAGTAAGGGGGGAACTCCTTTAAAATTTTTTTTAGATCTCTTGCAGGCAAAAATAAAACTATTGAGCTATTTATTTTTGATAATACCTCTAATTCTTGCTCTCTTTGATTGGTGGTTTTGGACAAAAAACCATAAAAATAAAATTTTGTGTCAAAACCTGATACAGACATAGCAGCAGTAACAGAAGATGGGCCTGGCACGGGTACTACCTTGACATTTTGTTCTCGTGCTGACTTCACTAAAAAATGTCCTGGATCAGATATGAGTGGTGTTCCAGCATCTGATATTAATGATACTATTTTGCCTTCACCAATATCCTTAAAAATTTCTTCTACATTTTTAATTTCATTAAATTTGTGAAAAGAAATTAATTTTTTTTTGATATTGTAGTAATTAAGTAGTTTTAAAGAATGTCTTGTATCTTCGCACAAGATATAATCCGATTTTTTTAAAACTTCTAAAGCTCTAAAAGTTATATCGGATAAATTTCCAATAGGAGTGGAAACAACGTATAGAGCTGGATCAATTAGATTATTTTTTTTGTTTACCAACATATTTTCATCTATATCATTAACACAATTTTATGAAAAATTTTTGTATTAAATTTTTTTTGCTTTCGTTTCTTTTGTTAAATTTAACAATCGCAGCTAACAGTAAAAACCAGTCTTTAAGAATAGGTGCAATTCTTCCACTTACGGGTGATTATCAAGAACTTGGAAATAAAATATTAAAAACGTTTGAGCTGACAATTTTTGAGCTTTCGAATGTTGATGTGACCCTGATACCTTTCGACAACAATAGCACTGAAGCTGGAACTAGATTTGCTTTTAAAGAACTCCAAATGCAAAAAGTTGATATTGTTTTGGGGCCGATTTTTATGAAAAATTTACTATCCATTGTGCAAGAAGAAAATTTTTCAAAATATATCTTTATATCGTTAAGTAATAACAACGTTGGACTTCCAAGCAATGTAATTTCATTCGGGGTAAATTTAGATAGTCAAATTTTAGCACTGCGCTCAACTATTAATGTTAAAAATAAAAAAAAATATTTTTTGCTGATAATTCTGAATTTTCAATGAATGTTTTAAAAAAAATTGAAGAAATCAAAATTCCGTTATCAGCAAAATATCAATATTCAAATTTTGATGAAATTAATGAAAAAGCTAAAATGGCAACCTCATATAATTATAGACACAAAAAACTGCTAGATTTGATTACTGAATTAAAAAAATCAGACAATAGTAGTGATCAGGCCAAAGTTAAAAGCCTCGAAAAAAAAGATACCTTGGAGGGTGTGAGCTATCAACAAGTTATAGTTCCATTGTTTGATGATGATTTAATAAGTGTGGTTTCTTTTTTTGATTACTACGATGTTAATTACAAAGACGCTGCATTTGTAACATTAAACCAATGGTTTAACCAAAAATTGTTACTGGAGCCATCACTACAAAATATTATTTTTCCCTCAATTAACTACTCAAATTTTCAAGAACTAAATAAAAAACTTAAAGAAAACTATAATATCGAAATATCAAATATTGAAATCTTAGCCTACGATATTATTCCTCTTTTAGTATCGAGTTGGTATGACAAAAAAAATGATTTCTTTTCAACAGAAGACTTTGTTGGCAAAGAATTTAGAGGAAAAAGTGGAATATTTAAAATAAATAATCAGAACTACGCGGACCGCAAATTAGATTTGTATCAAATTAAAAATAAATCTTTTGTTAAAATTAATTAAACTTAAAATATTTCTTTATTTTTTTAAAAGCTTTAAATCTATGAGATATTTTGTTTTTATATTTAGGATTAAGTTCACCAAAAGTTTTTGTTTCCCCATTAGCTGTAAAAATAGGATCATAACCAAACCCTTTCGACCCCTTCGCAGGAAAGCTAATTTTTCCAAAAACCTTTCCTACAAACTCAAAAGATTGTCCTGTGGGGTATCCAATAGAGATGCAACATGTAAAATTTGCTTTGGATTGTAATAGCTTTTTTTTAAAAAGAAGTTTTCTAACTTTTTCCATTGCATCGCCGAAATCTTTTTTCTTACCAGCCCATCTAGCAGAGTAAATTCCTGGCTTATTATTTAGCTTTCTAACTTCAAGACCAGAGTCGTCTGAAATAGCTATTAGACCTGATTTTTTTGCACAATATAAAGATTTAATTTTCGCATTACCTTTAAATGTTTTGGCAGTTTCTTTTGGTTCTTTTAGATTAAAATCTTTTGGGCTAAGACAAAGCACTTGTTTTGGGAGTAATTCTCTAATTTCCTTAAATTTTCCTGGGTTATTTGTTGCTATAAGAATACGATTTATTCTTTTTAATTCTTTGAGTTTATGCACTGAGTACTTTTTTTTGTATTAAGATAATTTCTTCAATAGATTTTTTAGAATACTGCATCATTTCTAAAAATTGAATTTCACTACAAGTTGTTTTTTCCCCTGTTAACTGCAATTCTATTATTTGATTTTTGTCATTCATCACATAATTAGAATCTACATCTGCTTTGCTATCTTCTTCATAATCAAGATCCATCATAATTTCCCCGTTAATAATTCCACAACTTATGGCCGCAACATAATTTTTGATTGGGTTATGATTGATCTGTTTTCTTTTGATCATTAAATCTATACATTTTTTTAATGCAACAAACCCTCCAGTAATAGATGCGGTTCTAGTTCCGCCATCAGCCTGCAAAACATCGCAATCAATGGTAATTAAATATTCTCCTAACAACTGGGTATCAATGGATGCTCTTAGGGATCTTCCTATTAATCTTTGGATTTCAGACGTTCTTCCACCAACTTTTCCAACTGAAGCTTCTCTTCTCATTCTTTCATGAGTTGATCTTGGAAGCATTCCATATTCTGCTGTGACCCATCCTTTGCCCGACCCTTTAAGCCACCTAGGCAACTTGTCCTCAATAGAAGCTGTGCAAACTACGTGTGTATCACCAGATTTAATTAGGCATGATGCGTCAGCATTTTTTATGTAGTCTGGAATGATTTCTATTTTTCGTAATTCTAAATTTTTCCTATTATTACGCATAATTTGGTCTTGGAATTTAATAATTAGTAACTATATATGCGTTCATTATAAATTAATAAAAAAATGAATACAGAAAAAAATCCCAATTTAAATGATGAAACAAATATTGAAGAATCTTCTCAAGATTCGGTAAATCATGTTGAAACACCAGAACAACAAGAAAATCTAAGCGATCAATCAACAAAAGAACAATTAGAAAAAACAATAGATGAGCTTAATAATAAAGTCTTAAGACTTCTTGCTGAAAATCAAAATTTAAGAAAAAATCATGAAAGAGAAAAAGAAGATATTTTAAAATATGGGTCTTTCAATTTTGCATCTCAAATTCTAAGCTTAACCGACAACTTAGACCGTGCTTTTTCTATTTTTAAAAATAATGATAAATTTAAAGATAAAGAATTTATCGATATTAAAAATGGAATTGAACTAATAGAAAAAGAACTTCAAGTAACCTTAGAAAAAAATAATATTACTTATATAGACTGTTTAAACAAAAAATTTGATCCAAATTTTCACCAAGCTTTAAGTGAGGTTGAAAGTGATAAAGACCATGGAACTGTTATTGAAGAAATTCAAAAAGGGTACATGTTGCATGACCGACTTTTAAGACCATCTCTAGTAAACATTGCTAAATCAGCTAAATAAAAGATTAAAAAATAATTGTTTTAGAGGTTGTAATCTCCAAAACACCCCCCATATCCAATACAGAATTAAGAAATACTAATAAAAGGATTAAAGATTATGTCAAAAATAATAGGAATAGATTTAGGAACAACGAATTCATGTGTTGCAGTTATGGATGGAGCAACGCCAAAGGTTTTAGAGAATTTAGAAGGAGCACGAACCACACCATCTGTTGTTGCTTTTACCGAGGGTGGAGAAAAATTGGTTGGTATGGCTGCAAAAAGACAAGGTGTTACTAATGCAGAAAATACTTTTTTTGCTGTAAAAAGATTAATTGGCAGAAAATTTGATGGTGATGCAGTTAAAAAAGATATCAAGGGACTACCATATAAAATTATTAAAGCAGATAATGGCGATGCCTGGGTAGAGTCTAGAGGTACGAAATATTCTCCCAGTCAAATCTCGGCTTTTGTTTTACAAAAAATGAAAGAAACTGCAGAAAAGTATTTAGGTTCTGAAGTTAAGGAAGCTGTCATAACAGTGCCAGCTTATTTTAACGACTCTCAAAGACAAGCAACAAAAGATGCGGGTAAAATTGCTGGACTAGATGTAAAAAGAATTATTAACGAACCAACTGCTGCAGCTCTAGCATATGGTTTAGACAAAAAAAATGCAAAGACAGTTGCTGTATACGATTTGGGTGGAGGAACATTTGACGTTTCCATTCTTGAACTAGGAGATGGAGTTTTTGAAGTTAAATCTACAAATGGAGATACAACACTTGGTGGTGAGGATTTTGATTCACATATCGTTGACTACCTTGCTGCTGAATTTAAAAAAGATAATGCTATAGATTTAAAACAAGATAAATTAGCATTACAAAGATTAAGAGAAGCTGCTGAAAAAGCTAAAATTGAGCTTTCATCTGCAACACAAACTGAAATTAATTTACCTTTTATCACAGCTGATAAAACTGGCCCAAAACATTTAAATCTGAAATTAACAAGATCTAAACTAGAATCAATTGTTGCTGAACTAATTGAAAGAACTATTGCACCTTGCAAAACAGCTTTAAAAGATGCTGGATTAAGTGCGGGAGAAATCGGAGAGGTTATTCTTGTAGGTGGTATGACAAGAATGCCAAAAGTAGCTGAGACTGTTAAAAACTTTTTTGGAAAAGAACCTAATAAAAGTGTAAATCCTGATGAAGTGGTGGCTATGGGTGCTGCAATCCAAGCTGGTGTTCTCCAGGGCGATGTTAAAGATGTTTTATTGTTAGATGTTACTCCGCTGTCTCTAGGTATTGAAACTTTGGGTGGAGTTGCTACAAAACTTATTGAAAAAAATACAACAATACCAACTAAAAAAAGCCAAGTGTTTTCGACTGCCGAAAACAACCAACCTGCCGTCTCGATAAGAGTGGTTCAGGGCGAAAGAGAGATGGCAGCTGATAATAAATCACTTGGTAACTTTGAACTAACAGGAATTGCGCCAGCACCAAGGGGTGTACCTCAAATTGAAGTGACTTTTGATATTGACGCTAACGGTATTGTGAATGTTTCTGCAAAAGATAAAGGCACCGGCAAAGAACAAAAAATTCAAATCCAAGCTTCAGGTGGTCTTACAGATGAAGAAATTGAAAGAATGGTAAAGGATGCGGAAGCAAATAAAGAAGCTGACAAAAAGAAGAGGGAGGAAATTGATGCAAAAAATAGTGCAGATAGTTTGGTTGCCTCTACTGAACAAAGTTTAAAAGAACATGGTGATAAAATTTCTGCAGAAGATAAAAAAACAATTGAGACAGATGTGCAAAGTTTAAAAGATGCTATCAAAGCAGATAATGTTGAAGATATTAAAACCAAAACACAAACTTTAATGCAATCTTCTATGAAGATGGGCGAAGCGATATACAAAGCTCAACAAGCAAACCAAGAGGCTGGGTCTCAAGATGAAAATAAATCTTCTGATGGAAAAAAAGAAGATGTTGTTGATGCTGAATTTGAAGAAGTTAAAGACTCCAAAGACGACAAAAAAGATAGTGCTTAATTTTTAATTAGGCATTAGATAGGGGCATGGCTAAAGCTGACTACTACAATACACTAGGTATTTCTAAAAATGCTTCACAAGAAGAAATTAAATCTGCTTACAGAAAATTAGCAATGAAATATCACCCGGATAAAAATCCGGGAGATGCCTCCTCTGAGGCAAAATTTAAAGAAGCTTCTGAGGCCTATCAAGTACTATCTAATTCTCAAAAAAAATCTAACTATGATCAGTTTGGTCATGCTGCTTTTGAAAATGGTGGTGGAGGTGCTGGTGGTTTTAGTGATTTTGGTGGTTTTGATTCTGGATCTTTTTCTAATATTTTTGATGATTTTTTGGGGATTTTACGGGCGGAGGTAGAAGAAGATCTTCTTCAAGATCAAAAAGAGGTTCTGATTTAAAAATTAATATTGAAGTGACGTTGGAGGAGGCTTACCAAGGAAAAAAACAAACATTTGAGGTGCCAACTTCAGAAAAGTGTGGTGAGTGTTCAGGTAGCGGCGCTGCTACTGGATCAAAAGCAAGCACATGTAGAACTTGCGACGGACATGGCCAAGTGCGTGCTCAACAAGGTTTTTTTACTTTACAACAAACTTGCCCAGATTGTGGTGGTGAAGGTAAAACAATTTCTAAACCATGTAAAATTTGCAGAGGAACAGGAACCAATAGGGTTAATAAAACACTATCTATTCAAATTCCAAAAGGTGTAGATGATGGAACACAAATGCGCTTAGCGGGCAAAGGAGAGGCTGGACCTAGAGGAGGTACTCAGGGTGATTTATATGTTTATCTATCTTTAAAAAAACATCCCATTTTTAAAAGAGAAGAAGAAAATTTATATTTTGAATTACCAGTATCCATAGTTGACGCTGCTCTTGGAACTACAATTGAAATCCCAACAATTGATGGTTCAAAATCTAACGTTAAAATTCCGCCTGGTACACAAACTGGAAAGCAGTTGAGACTCAAAGATAAAGGAATGCCTCTATTAAGAGGATCTGGATTTGGTGATTTATATTTACAAATAAAAGTTGAAGTGCCTGTCAACTTAAGTAGAGAACAAAAAATATTACTTGAAAAATATAAAGAATTAGAAGACTCTAAAAACAATCCAGAAAATGAATCTTTTCTAAAAAAAGCTAAAAATTTTTGGGATAGTTTAAGCTAATGAAAAAAATTAATATCACAATTAGTGGCGGATTAGGTCGTATGGGATCGCTACTCATTAAAAAAACCGTTCAAGATAAACAATTAAAGTTAGAAAGTGTTACAGAACAAAAATCACTTACAAAAAATGGCATCAAATACGACAAAAACTCCATAGACTCTCTTAAAAATACTAACGTAATTATTGATTTTACAAAACCAAATTGCACTTTGGAAATTTTAAAATTAGCCATTAAACTTAAAAAAAAGTTAATTATTGGCACCACAGGATTTAATAAGAAACAACAGGAAGAAATAAATAGATCCTCAAAAAAAATTGCAATTCTTCAATCTGGAAATATGAGTTTAGGAATAAATCTAATGCAGTATTTATCTAGAATCTTATCAGAAAAAATTTTGAAAGAATTTCAAATAGAAATACACGATGCCCATCATAAAATGAAAATAGATTATCCTTCTGGTACAGCTCTCATGCTTGGACAAGCTATTGCTAAAGGAAAAAGAAAATCTTTAGAAAAGTTAAAAGGAAGTGTTTTTTTAAATAGAAAAGGCAATGGAAAGATAGGGAAAATAAATTTTTTCATAAAAAGAGAAGGGACGATTCCGGGAACTCATTCTGTTATTTTTCAAACTGCTAAAGAAACTATTGAGCTCAAGCATGTTGCAAAATCAAGAGATTTATTCGCAGATGGAGCGCTAAGTGCTGCTAAGTGGTTAGCGCATAAAAAACCAGGACTGTATAGTATGCATGACGTGCTCAAGATAAGATAAGTGAATACGCAAAGCGAACAAATATTTAAAAAACTAAGTAAAATTATAAAAAATCCTAAAAGTGATTTACAATATACTAATAAATTTACATTATTAGTCTCAGTGGTTCTTTCTGCTCAATGTACAGATGTTAATGTTAATAATGTTACAAAAGATATTTATACTAAATATAATAAGCCTGAACACTTTGTAAAATTAGGACAAAAAAATAGAAAATTAATAAACCGCATAGGTCTTTTCCGCAATAAATCTAAAAATATTTATTTACTCTCAAAAATTCTTGTTGAAAATTATGGGAGTAAAGTACCAAATGATTTTGATAAGCTATATGCGTTACCTGGTGTAGGCAGAAAAACAGCAAATGTCGTTCTTAATGAAGGATTTGGGAAGCCAACAATAGCTGTCGACACTCATATATTTAGAGTAAGCAATAGAACTGGGCTTGCTCCAGGCAAGGGTCCTGATCAAGTAGAGCAAAATTTATACAAAGTAGTTCCAAAAAAATACTTAAAAGACGCACATCATTTACTCTTGCTCCATGGGAGGTATACCTGCAAAGCAAGAACACCTGATTGTAAATCTTGTGTAATTATCAACCATTGCAAATTTGGTGGGAAGATAATTAATTAGAATG
>FUWD013186450.1_pt1 | contig 15369 bp, 16 predicted proteins | sample 1063281 | NCBI WGS metagenome assembly FUWD01 (sample SAMEA79048168, study PRJEB19326) | metagenome | biome: marine | reverse complement strand
ATTTTAAAAGTTCACTTAAAAAAAATTACAACAGGACCAGATGTGATTGCTAGAACGATCGCTAGAGGAACACCTGGTTTTTCAGGAGCAGATTTAGCAAACATTTGTAATGAGGCTGCATTACTAGCTGCAAGAAAAAATAAAAGAATTGTAACCATGTCTGACCTGGAAGAGGCAAAAGATAAAGTTATGATGGGAGCAGAACGAAGATCAATGGTGATGTCTGAAGATGAAAAAAAATTAACTGCATATCATGAAGGTGGACACGCAATTGTTGCTTTATATGAAAAAGCATCAGATCCAATTCATAAAGCAACTATTATTCCAAGAGGTAGAGCATTAGGAATGGTAATGAGACTTCCTGAGCGAGATCAGCTTTCAATGACGAGAGAAAAAATGTACGCAGATATTTCAGTTGCTATGGGTGGCCGTATTGCAGAAGAGATCATTTTTGGACACGACAAAGTAACTTCAGGTGCATCATCAGACATAGAGATGGTAACTAAAATGGCAAAAAATATGGTGACCAGATGGGGCATGAGCGAACTGATGGGACCTATTGCTTATCAAGAAAATGAAGAAGAAATCTTTTTAGGCAGATCGGTTGCTCGAACACAAAACGTATCTGAAGAGACTGCAAAAAAAATAGATGCAGAGGTAAGAAAAATTGTAGACACTGGTTATAACCGAGCTAAAAAAATTCTCACAGAAAAATTAGACGATCTGCATAAAATTTCTAAAGCATTATTAGAATATGAGACCTTAAACGGAGATGAGATTAGAAATTTAATTTATAAAAATATTTTTCCTAATCGTGGAATAACTAAAGATGAAGAAAGCTCATCTTCACCGGATAGCGCCCTAGGTTCTATGGGTTTGAAACCAAAATTACAAAACTAATTTTCCTACATGCGGTCTGTTTATATTAGGCCACTAAACTTTATTTATGGAAGTGATGCTAAATATCAAATTAAAAAAAATTAGCTCTGCCTTTTATGTGGTATCAACGAAATCGCATTTTCTAATATTGAAATTATTAATAAAAAAAATAAACAAAAAAAATTATTTCTGTCTCACATATTTCGAGATTACATAAATCTGATAGAAGTCAAGTTCTCAAAGATCTTAATAATATAAAAAAAAAAGAGAATCGATTTTCAATTTAAGTTTATTAAGACCAGTGATTATGGGAGTCTTAAATATAACCCCAGATAGTTTTTCTGATGGTGGAAAATTTTATCAATCTAAAAAAGCAATAGAGCATGCAAAAAAAATGGTTATGCAAGGAGCGCAAATTATTGATGTTGGAGGAGAATCTACAAGACCTGGTGCCAAATTAATTCCTGAAGAACAAGAATGCAAAAGAGTTATTGGTATCATTCAAAAAATAAAAAATTTAAAAAATAGTATTGTTTCGATTGATACAAGAAAAAGCATGGTAATGAAAAAAGCAGTTGAAGCGGGAGCTAAAATTATTAATGATGTATCGGCCTTAGATTTTGATCCGGACTCTGAAGAGATTGTTATTAAATTAAAAAAGCCAATTATACTAAATCATTCACAAGGGAACTCCTGAAATAATGCAAAACAATCCAAGTTATAGAAATGTATTGATAGATATTTATGATTATTTTGAGGAGAAGATAAAAAGGCTAGAGCAAAAAGGATTAAAAAAAAACAAATTATTCTTGATCCCGGAATTGGATTTGGAAAAAACGTTAAGCATAATTTAACTTTAATTAGTAATATTTCTTTTTTTCACTCTCTTGGATGCCCGTTAATGCTAGGACCATCCAGGAAAAGTTTTATTGGAAAGATAATGGGAGAAAGAGATACTATTTCAAGAATAGGCGGTACGATATCATCAGTAATAATTGGTGCAAATCAAGGAGTTCAGTTTTTTAGGGTGCATGATATAAAAGAAATTAACGAGGCATTATCTATTAATTCAGCATTACGAAGCATCTAATGAAAAAATATTTTGGTACAGATGGTATTAGAGGAACAGTTAATGAAGGTAATATTACCGGACAACATTTTTACAAATTTGGATTAGCTGCAGGAAGTTTTTTTAAAATTAAAGATAAAAAAAAACATTTAGCTATCATCGCTAAAGATACGAGAATATCTGGATATATGTTAGAGCCCGCTTTAGTATCTGGCTTAACATCTGCTGGTATGCACGTAATTACTTTTGGACCCATTCCTACTAATGCCTTAGCAATGTTAACAAGATCTATGAAAGCAGATATGGGAATCATGATTACCGCATCTCATAATCCATATCATGACAATGGTCTTAAATTATTTGGACCAGATGGATTAAAATTATCAGATAAAGTTGAAAAAAAAATTGAAAAATTAATTGATCAAAAACAATCTAAATTATTAGTGCCGGTAGAAGAGCTTGGACGAGTTACAAGATTAGAAGATGGAAATGAACGATATATTGAAATTTTAAAAAGTAATTTTCCAGAAAGTTTCACTCTTAACGGAATGAAAGTAGTTATCGATTGTGCGAATGGAGCTGGGTACAAATCTGCTCCGAAAAATATTAAAGGAACTAGGAGCCACTGTTTTTCTTTAGGAGTAAATCCAGATGGAATAAATATAAATGAAAATTGCGGTTCCACTCACCCCGAAGCCATGCGTCAAGCAGTTAAAAAACACAAAGCAGATCTTGGTATTGCATTGGATGGAGATGCAGATCGATTAATATTATGCGATGAGCAAGGAACGATAATTGATGGTGATCAAATCATAGGAATGATTGCAACTAGATGGAATAAGAAAAAAATTTTAGAAGGTGGAGTGGTGGGAACTCTAATGAGTAATTTAGGACTAGAACAGCATTTCAAAAAAATAATATTAAATTTGCCAGAGCGGATGTTGGTGACCGTTATGTGAAAGAAAAGATGCAAAAATTAGAATACAATTTAGGAGGAGAGCAATCCGGTCATATTATTCTTGGTGACTTTACAACCACTGGTGATGGACTTTTAGTGGCTCTAGAAGTTTTATTTTCTATGCGCAAAGGATCAAAAGCAAGTAAGCTACTTAAAGTATTCAAAGCTGTTCCACAAATATTAGAAAACAAAATAGTAAAAGATAAAAATATTATTAAAAGTAAATCATGTATCTCCGCAATTAAAAAAGCAGAAAAATTATTAGGGGATAAAGGAAGATTGTTAGTACGAAAATCTGGTACAGAACCAAAGATCAGAATCATGGGAGAATCTCATGATAAAAAATTGTTAGCAAAAGCTATCAGCATTGTATCAAAATCAATTTAGTGAAACCAAGAACTAAAATTCTAATTATAGCAGGCTCAGATTCATCTGGTGGTGCTGGAATTCAAGCTGATATTAAAACCGTTACAGCTTTAGGTGGCTATGCCATGACAGCAGTGACAGCTATTACTGCTCAAAATACAACGGGAGTATCCTCTATTGTTCCAATTTCTCCAAAAGAAATTTCTAAACAAATATTATTTACTGCAAAAGACATCAAACCTGACGCTGTCAAAATTGGTATGTTACATTCAAAAGAAGTTATTAAAGAAGTAATTAAATCGTTGGCAAATATAAAAAATAAAAGAATAGTTTTAGATCCTGTGATGATTGCCAAAAGTGGAACCAAGCTTATTGATAATCAGGCAATATCGATTTTAAGAGATAAGTTAATAAGTAAAGTTTTTTTAATAACACCTAACATACCAGAAGCAGAAGTTTTAATTGGTAAAAAAATTAAAACTTTCGATGAAATGATTCTTGCTGCTTATGCCCTTATACAAATGGGAGCAAATAATGTTTTAATTAAAGGCGGCCATTTAAAGAATAAATGGGTTCAAGATATTTTGGTTAATACAAAAGAACTACATGTGTTCAAAAATAAAAAATTACTACAAAAAATACCCACGGGACCGGTTGCACTTTATCCTCAGCTATAGCAACGTTTTTGGGCTGTGGAAAACCTCTGCACAAAGCGTGTGAACTTGGAATTAGTTATGTTAATAATGCAATTAGATCCAATCTTAATTATGGAAAGGGTCATGGACCAGTAAATCATTTAACCTCTGTAGAACTACATAACAAATTTAAATAAATGAAAAATATAGTTGTTGTTGGATCTCAATGGGGAGATGAGGGAAAAGGAAAGATTGTTGATTGGCTATCTGAGCAGGCAGATATAGTCGTCAGATTTCAGGGCGGTCACAATGCGGGGCACACGTTAGTCATAGACGGAAAAGTTTATAAACTAAAATTATTACCATCAGGAATTGTCAGACAAGATAAAATATCAGTAATTGGAAACGGTGTTGTAGTTGATCCGTGGGCATTCCTTGATGAAATAACACAAATAGAAAAACAAGGTGTCAAGGTTACAGAAGATAATTTGATTTTAGCAGAAACAGCAAATTTAATTATGCCATTTCATAGAGAGATGGATGAAATAAGAGAAGATTCAGCAGGAAAAGGAAAAATAGGAACTACACGAAGAGGCATTGGCCCGGCATACGAAGATAAAGTTGGTAGACGCTCTATTCGTGTGATGGATTTAAAATCAGAGTCTAATCTAGCAAATCGATTAGAAATAGTACTGGAACATCACAATGCTATTCGAAAAGGCCTAAAGAAAAAAGTTTTCAAAAAAGATGATCTTATGAAAGATCTTCTAAAAATTGCTCCAGAAATTTTAAAGTTTTCCCAACCGGTATGGAGAAAAATGGATCAATTTAGAAAAGAGGGAAAAAAATATTATTTGAAGGGGCTCAGGGAATTCTACTAGATGTCGATCACGGAACTTACCCTTATGTAACCTCATCTAATACTGTAGCGGGAGCAGCAGCAATTGGAACTGGTTGTGGTCCTAATGTTATTGATTATGTGCTTGGAATTACAAAGGCATACACAACAAGAGTTGGAGAAGGGCCTTTTCCTACAGAACTAAAAGATGCAACAGGGGAATTGCTTGGAAAACGAGGAAATGAATTTGGAACGGTTACAGGAAGAAAAAGACGCTGCGGTTGGTTTGATGCTGTTCTAGTCAGGCAAACAGTTAAAGTATCCGGAATTAATGGAATCGCACTTACGAAATTGGATGTGTTAGATGCATGTGATGAAATTAAGATGTGCGTAGAGTATGATTTGGACGGAGAAAAATTAGATTACTTACCAGCTTCAGCGGAAGATCAAGCAAGGGTAAAACCAATTTATAAAACATTTAAGGGATGGATGAAAAGTACCCTTGGCACAAGAAATTATGATGAATTGCCTCAGCAAGCTAAAATATATTTAAGTGAACTAGAAGATTTTATAGGAGCTAAAATTTCAAGTATTTCTACAAGTCCAGAACGGGAAGACACAATACTTGTTGAAAATCCTTTTAAACTTTAATTAACTGATAATTGTTTGGGTTGTTTGATATTTTCAAGCATAGCTTTTTGAACTTTTTCAAAAGCTCTATTTTCAATTTGACGAATTCGTTCTCTGCTAACTTTATATTTTTGGCTTAGCTCTTCTAAAGTTTTTGGTTCATCAATTAGTCTTCGGTCGTATAAAATTTCTTTTTCTCTTTCATCTAAAACATGCAGTGCATTTTTTAATAATGCCTGTCTTTGGTTTAGTTCTTGTCTTTGTGAAATTTGTAACTCTTGATCAGCTTCTTCATCAACTACCCAATCTTGCCATTCCGCATCACCCTCTTCATTACCCACGTGAGCATTAAGAGAATGCTCATGTCCTGCAAGGCGCTGGTTCATAGAAACAACCTCATCTTCTCTAACATTTAATTGATTAGCAATTTCTGTAACATGTTCTGGCAAAAGATCTCCTTGTTCTGCAGCAAAAATTTGGTTTTTTATTTTCTTTAAATTAAAAAATAATTTTTTTTGTGCAGATGTAGTTCCAATTTTAACTAAACTCCAAGAACGTAAAACATATTCCTGGATAGAAGCTTTAATCCACCATATTGCGTATGTGGTTAGTCTAAATCCCTTTTCAGGATCAAATTTTTTAACAGCTTGCATTAGTCCAATGTTGCCTTCAGAAACAAGTTCGCTTACTGGCAATCCATAACCACGATAGCCCATTGCAATTTTTGCAACTAATCGTAAATGACTTGTAACTAACTTATGAGCAGCTTCCTTATCTCCTTTATCTCTCCAATTTTTGGCAAGCACATACTCTTCCGCTGCATCAAGCATTGGAAATTTTCTAATTTTAGATAAATAGGAAGCAAAACTTCCCTCGGGAGTAAGTACAGGTACATTTGTTGGTGCAAGGTCTTTGCTCATATCTAAGTAATTATTTAATTTCTAAAATAAAAAAACAAGGGATCAATTTCCAAGTCTTTTTAACATTTTCTGTAACTTTAACAAATCTTTAGGCAATTCTGTGGTAAAAAATAGTTCTTCTCTAGTTTTAGGATGAATAAAGCCTAACGATTGCGCGTGCAGTGCTTGAAAATTTATTTCTTCAATTATTTTTTGTAATTCTGGATCAATATCTCTAATTTTTCTCATTTTGCTTCCATACATTTGATCACCTAAAATAGGATTTTTTTTATGGGCTAGGTGAACCCGTATTTGATGGGTTCTTCCAGTTTCTAATTGACACTCTATTAAACTAATATCAGGTATTGTTTTTCCTTTAAAAATTTCTAAAGTTTTATAATTAGTAATTGCATCCTTACCGCTGGCAACATCAGCGCTCATTTTTTGCCTGTTGTACCTACTTCTTCCTATTAAAGTTTCTATTCTTCCGTGTATCGGCTTCATCATTCCCCAGACAAAAGCTAGATAAGTTCTTTGTGTTGTATGTTCTTCAAATTGTTTAGCTAGTTCATTATGAGCAATATCGTTTTTTGCAACCACCAATAACCCAGAGGTATCTTTATCAATTCTATGAACAATGCCAGGCCTGAGTTCTCCATTAATTCCAGACAAGTTTCCTTTGCAGTGATGAAGGAGAGCATTTACCAAAGTACCATCAGGATTGCCGGCGCCAGGGTGAACCACCATGCCGATCGGTTATTTACTACAAGCAAATCATCATCTTCATAGACAATATCTATTGGAATTTTTGGAGGCTTTATGTCTGTGGTAATAGCCTCCGGAACTACTAGTTCCACTTCATTCGCCAAAATTTACCTTTTTTGAACTCTCATCAATTGGCTTTCCATTTACAAAAAGTCCTCCTTCTTTTATTAATTTATTAATTTTAGTTCTGCTAAATGAAGGTAATTCCTCAACAATAAAGTGATCAACGCGCTTAGCATTTTGTTCTTCTGAAACAGTAAAGTTGTATTTTTTATTTGGCATTATCTTGTTATAATATCTTAATGGTCTTGTAGTGAAATGGATATCATGCTTGTCTTCGAAACAAGCGTTTTAGGTTCGAATCCTAACAAGACCACCAAACACTCGTTGTCTTCTAAATTATTCACCAACATTAATTAAACTACCCTTAATCTTTGCAGTTTTGAAAGAATAGTAAAAGGTACAAATAGCTAAAAATAAATAAATCATATTTAGCATCAATGCATAATAAATATTTGAGTAGTGCACTGTATTTGTAATTAATATGGATCTTGTTTCTTCAAAAATGTGAGCGAGTGGTAATGCAAGTGCAATGGGTTGTAGCCAATTCGGCAAAATCTCAACTGGATAATAAATACAACCAATCGGAGCGATAAAAAATAAACTTGCCCAAGCAATATTTTCAAAAGAGGGACCAAATCTAACTAGACCAGCAGTAACAAGTAGTCCCAAGGTAATTCCAAAAATGTATAAACTGAGCAATAGTAAAATGAGCGGATATCCAAGTTCAAGAAGCGATATACCAAAAAGAGGAATGGCAATTAATACCGCAGGCACAAGTCCTATCATTGTTCTTAAAAGAGCAGTGCAGGTTAAGGCAATTACAATTTCATTAATTTTAATAGGGGATACAAATAAGTTAATTAAGTTTCTGCTCCAAATCTCCTCTAAAAAAAGCATGTTATAACTAATGCTAGATCTAAATAAAAAATCATAGAGTATTGCAGCACTTAGAATAATACCGGCTGTATTGTTAAAATAAGAGCTGTGCATCGTAAAAAACTTCGAAACAAAACCCCATAATATAATTTGGACTGTTGGCCAGTAGATCAAATCAACAATCCTAGGAAGAGATGCCTTAATCAAATAAAAATGTCTAAGCATTAAAGATAAAATTCTTCTAATCTTCATTTTGCCTCGCTAACTTAAGAAACACTTCTTCTAAATCATGTCTCCCATGTTTTTTAATTAATTCACCTGTTGTTCCCTCGTCAATAATAGACCCTTCTTTCATCATTAATATGTAATCACTTAATCTTGTGACCTCATCCATATTGTGAGATGCTAGCAAAATAGCCATGGAGTTTTTCTTCTTATAAGTTTCTAAAAATGTTCTAATAAAGTCTCCAGTATCAGGATCCAGACTGGCAGTAGGCTCATCCAAAAGAAGAATTTTTGGGTCATTAATAATAGATTTAGCAAGCGAGACTCTGTTTCTTTGACCAGAAGAAAGTTCACCAGTTTTTTTATATAAAATAGGAGCTAAATTTAATTCTTCTACTAGCTGTTCAATTTTTGCTTTAGCATTAGAAATTTCATACATCATTGCATACACTTTTAGGTTTTCTATTACTTTTAATTTTTTTGGTAACTCCACATAAGGAGAGGCAAAATTCATTTTTGCTAAATAATGATGATCTTTAGTTAATATTTTATTATTAATAGTAATAGTTCCTGAGGTAGGAGTGATTAATCCAAGTATCATAGCGATCGTAGTTGTTTTTCCACATCCATTCGGTCCAAGTAACGCAACTGTTTGGTTTTCCGAAATAGAAAAATTAATTTTTTTTACTGCCTCGAATATACCGAATATTTTTTGTAGATTACTAATTTCTAATTGTTTCATTTTGATGCCCTGGTCAGTCTGTCATTGATTGCTTTGCCAATTCCTTTATTAGGAATTTTAGTGATAGAAACAGAGCTATATCCTAATTCTTTAATTTTACGTAGATAAACATAAAGATTACTTGCCGCTTCTTGTAGGGACGATTGTTTACTTAGAAAAAAAATATTTTTAGCTGGTTTATATTTTCCAAATACCAATAAAGCTCCATCTTTTTTTGCCTTTGTTTTATTTAGATATACTGGAATACCTGGTGAGTAGTGTTTCTTAAATTGACCTGGAGCAACAACATCTCCTTTATGTTTTTTTTCAAACACTCTTTTATTCAAAACTTTAGAAATCATTTGAGCAGTGATTGCTCCTGGTCTTAAAATATTGATAGTAGATCCAAGTGATATAACTGTAGATTCTAATCCTATGCTTGTTTTTTTAGAATGTAATATAAGGGGCAGTTTGTCTCCAAATTCTTTTTGAACATCGATAGCTCTAGTCGTGCTAACTTGATTGCTAAGATTGGCACTAGGAGCGGCTATAGGAACGCCAGATTGTTTTAGAACTGATAAAAAAGTTTTATTATTTGGAATTCTGCAAGCAATTTGTTTTTTACTATTTAATACTAATTTTGAAATCTTAGACCCTTTTTTTAATGAAAGTATGTATGTTAATGGACCTGGAGAAAAGTGTTTTGCCAATCTGATTAACTGATCATTTATTACTACTTCCTTCTGCATTGCCGCAAGACTTGGAAAATGAACAATCAGAGGATTGTTTTTGGGTCTATTTTTTAAAGAATATATTTTTTTGATAGCATCGTTTCGGTACGCATTTCCAGCAAGACCATAAACTGTTTCTGTGGGTATCGCTATAACAGCACCAGATTTTATGAGCTTAGAGGCTTTTGCTAAATTTTCTTTATTTGGTTTGTAAATATTTGAATAGAATTTCATTGTTAAATATTTATTATGCTTTTGATGAAAAAAAACAATATTCCAGCTGATATAGAAAAGCTATCTTTTGAACAGGCTTTAGAGCAATTAGAGCAGATTGTCTCTAAATTAGAAGATGGTAGTGCGCAGTTGGAGGAGTCGATTGATGAATACACCAGAGGCATTCAATTAAAAAAACATTGTGAGTCCAAATTAAAAGAAGCCACCATGAAGGTGGAGCAGATTAGTATTGATAAAGAAGGTAACATAAGTAAAAAGATTTTGTTAGGGAGTAATAAGTATGCCCTCGTTTGCTACTGACATCAAATCTGTTGCAGATCAAACAGACAATTATTTAAAAAATTATTTCTCAAAACAAAAACAATCTAATGATTTGTATGATGCGATGGCTTACGGGTTGTTTGCTGGCGGAAAAAAATTAGATCATATTTAACAGTTGCTGCTTTCGATTTATTTGATTTAGACAAAGAGACAGCAATCGTGATTGCTGCTGCAATAGAGTGTGTTCATAGTTACTCTCTAATTCACGATGATCTTCCAGCAATGGATAATGATGATTTTAGAAGAGGCAAACAAAGTACACATAAAAAATTTGGAGAGTCCACAGCTATCCTTGCAGGCAATTCACTTTTAACCATTGCATTTGAAATATTAACTAGTGACCAACTAAATTTAGACAAGTCCATCAAAAGTGATTTAGTATTTGCTCTTGCGTCTTGTTCAGGCCATTTAGGAATTGCAGGTGGTCAATTTCTTGATTTATCTTTTGAAGGAAATTTCCAGGATCAGAAAACAATTATTGATATGCAAAATAAAAAACTAGGAGAATTGATGGGATTTTGTATTGAAGCTGCAGCCATTGTAGCAAAAAAAAATGATGCAAGATCAGAATTAAAACATATTGGACTAGATATAGGATTATTATTTCAAATTGCAGATGATTTACTTGATGAGTATGGAGATCAGGATAAATTAGGCAAACCCTCCAAGCAGGATAATAAAAAAGGAAAAGCAACTTTATTGTCCACTCTTGGTTTAGAAAAAACCAACATGCTTACTAAAAACTTACTTATCAAAATTAAGAATTCTTTAAAAAAATATGGATCAAAGGCAGATAGGCTGATATCTTCAGCTGAATTTATATTGCAAAGGGACCATTGATGCCAAATACACCTTTATTAGATCAGATTAATTACCCGTCCGATCTAAAAAAATTAAAAGAAGAGCAGTTACCACAGCTGGCAAAAGAGCTGAGAGAAGAATTGGTGGATGCAGTATCAGTAACTGGTGGACATCTTGGTGCAGGTCTTGGTGTGGTAGAACTTACTATTGCTATTCATTATTTATTCGATACTCCCAATGATAGATTGATCTGGGATGTTGGACATCAAGCCTATCCTCATAAAATTTTAACTGGCAGACGTAATAAAATCAGAACTTTGAGACAGGGCGGTGGTTTATCTGGATTTACTAAAAGATCTGAAAGTCAGTATGATCCATTTGGAGCTGCGCATAGTTCAACCTCTATTTCTGCTGGATTGGGAATGGCTGTTGCAAGAGATTTAGAAGGAAAGAAAAATAATATTATAAGCGTGATAGGTGACGGAGCGATGAGCGCTGGCATGGCTTATGAAGCCATGAATAATGCTGGTGCAATGGATTCTAGGTTAATTGTTATTTTAAATGATAATGAGATGTCGATAGCACCTCCAGTAGGAGCCATGAGTTCTTATCTGACTAAATTATTATCGGGAAAAAAATATATTGGATTTAGAAATTTCTTTAAAAAGTTAGCAAATAAATTTCCAGGAAGATTGAAACAAAGAATTGGCCAAGCAGAAGAATACTTGAGAGGAATGGCAGTTGGCGGTACGTTATTTGAAGAAATGGGTTTCTTTTATGTTGGATCTGTAGATGGTCACAATTTTGATCAACTACTTCCTGTATTAAAAAATGTAAAGAATTCAACTCATGAAGGACCATTCTTAATTCATGCGATCACACAAAAAGGCAAAGGATATCAACCCGCTGAAGAATCAAAAGATAAGTATCACGGTGTAACAAAATTTAACGTCACAACTGGTGAACAATCAAAAAGTTCATCTAACAAACCCTCTTATACAAATGTATTTGGAGAAACATTAACCGCACATGCTATGCGAGATAATAAAATTGTTGCAATTACTGGTGCCATGCCATCGGGAACTGGTATTAATATCTTTCAAAAACAATTTCCAAAACGAACGTTTGATGTTGGTATTGCAGAACAACACGCTGTAACTTTTGCAGCAGGACTTGCAACAGAGGGATATAAACCATTTGCTGCAATTTATTCTACTTTTTTACAACGAGCGTATGACCAAGTAGTGCACGATGTTGCAATTCAAAAGTTACCAGTTCGATTTGCAATTGATAGAGCAGGATTAGTAGGAGCTGATGGGCCGACTCATGCAGGATCTTTCGATATTACTTATCTTGCAACTCTTCCTAACTTTGTTGTGATGGCACCAAGTGATGAGGCAGAATTAGTACGAATGATTAATACATCGATTGATATTAACGATAGACCTAGCGCTTTTAGATATCCAAGGGGCAATGGTACAGGAATAGAGCTTCCCTCCATTGATGAAAAATTAGAAATTGGAAAAGGCAGAGTAGTTAGAGAAGGAAAACAAGTTTGCATTGTTAGTTTAGGTACAAGATTAGAAGAATGTAAAATCGCAGCTGACAATTTAGAGAACAAAGGAATTACAACAACAATTATCGATGCAAGATTTGCAAAACCACTAGACGAAGAACTGATTACTCGCTGCGCAAGAAAACACGATATGATGATTACCATTGAAGAGGGATCTATCGGAGGTTTCGGATCACATGTTGCAAATTTGCTTGCAGAAAAAGGAATTTTTGACAAAGGATTAAAGTTCAGGTCGATGATGTTACCAGATGTATTTATTGAGCAAGATACACCTGAAAAAATGTACGATGTTGCAGGTTTGAATGCCAAGCAGATTACTGAAAAAATTTTAGATGTTTTTTTCAGTAAAGAAGGCATCAAGATTATTAAATAATATTTAAACAATGACTATTACTGACAAGTCTCACTTCGATACTATCATTGTGGGCGCTGGAAGTTCAGGTTGTTTACTTGCAAACAGGCTATCAGCAAATCCTAATCATAAAGTTTTATTAATTGAAGCTGGTGGAAAAGATGATTGGATTTGGATTAAGATTCCGGTTGGTTATTTATTTACCATTAATAATCCAAGAACCGATTGGTGTTTTAAAACGGAACCCGATCCTGGACTAAACGGCAGATCTATTCATTACGCCAGAGGAAGAGTGCTTGGTGGTTCATCATCTATTAATGCTATGATTTATATGCGTGGCCAGGAAAGTGATTATCAGAAATGGATTGAAAGAACTGGAGATACTATTTGGGACTGGAAACATTCTTTGGATACATACAAATCTATAGAAAGTTATTTTGGTGGAAATAATCAGTGGCATGGCTCTGACGGAGAAATGAGAGTTGAACAACCACGGGTACAGTGGCCTATTTTAGATTCATGGAGAATGGCCGCATCTGAGCAAGGCATACCGAGTATTGAAGAATTTAATAGGGGAGACAATGAAGGTTGTGCATATTTTCATATGAACCAAAAAAAAGGAATTCGCTGGTCTATGTCGGATGCTTTTTTAAAGCCAATTAAGCATAGAAAAAATTTAACCATTATGACAAATGCCCAGGTTTTAAAAGTATTAACCAAAACCATAACTAACGAAACACTCAATCAGCCCAAAAACAGAGAGCGAGCTTGGGCTAGTGCAAAATTAGAAGCCTATGGACTAAAAATTCTTCACAAAGGAGAGCAGATAACTGTTACAGCCTCTGATCAAGTGATTTTAGCAGCAGGAGCAGTAAGTTCCCCTCATCTGCTTCAGGTGTCAGGAATAGGACCGGTTTCTTTAATAAATAGTATAGGAGTAGAGCCGGTACACGACCTACCTGGAGTGGGAGAAAACTTACAAGATCATTTACAAATTAGAACTGTTTATAAAGTCTCAAATTGCAAGACAGTTAACACTTTATATAAAAATATATTTAGCAGAATGAAAATGGTTCTTGAATATGCTTTATTCAGAACAGGTCCCATGACCATGCCCCCATCCACATTAGGTGCTTTTGCTAAAAGTGATGAGACACAAACTAGCGCTAATTTAGAGTGGCATGTCCAGCCTTTATCTCTTCCAAAATTTGGAGATCCATTGCATCCATTTAATGCGATCACTCCAAGCGTTACTAATATTAGACCTACATCGCGTGGTTGGATTAGAGCTACCAGTTCAGATCCTTTAGTTTATCCAAGTATTTTATGCAATTATTTATCTACCCAAGAAGATTTGGATGTAGCAGTAGCTGGACTAAAAAAAACAAGACAAATTATGCAAAGCAAAGCCTTACAACCTTTTGCACCTGAGGAGATGTTGCCAGGTACTACTATCCGGACTGATAAAGATTTAGAACATGCAGCAAGAGATTTAGGAACAACAATTTTTCATCCCATCGGAACTTGTGCCATGGGCAAAGTAAATAGTGTTGGAATTGCAGATCATCCCATGACAGTTTTAGACTCTGAATGCAGAGTAAGAGGTATTTCTAAATTAAGAGTCATAGATGCATCTTCCATGCCAGTTATTACATCAGGTAATACCAATGCTCCAGTAATGTTGATTGCTGAGACGATTGCAAAAAAAATATTGAGAGCTAATTAAACTTTTTAAATTCCAAAAGTTGATTTTAATCCATTAATTATAAATTGGATGGCAAGCGAGGCTAATACCAAAGCCATGATTCGTGAAAATACATTTAGTAAATTTTTACTAGTATAGTTGGCAACTACAGCAGAAAATAACATATGCAGAAAAGTAGCTAGCATAGCTGCTACTAGTGCGGCATAAACCATGATTAGACTTTCCGTCGAGTAAGAATTTGCATTAACCAAAAGTACTACGGAAGTTAACGCAGCAGGACCGGCTATTAATGGGATTGATAACGGAAAAACAACAATATCATCTAAAGTTTTATCGTTGATTGCTTGATTAGCACTTTCTTCTTTTCTAACTCTTCGTTTATCAAGCAACATTTCAATGGCAATGATGAATAAAATAATTCCGCCAGCTATTTTTAAAGAATTTAAAGAAACACCGATCCAATTAAAAAAGAATTGTCCACCATAGGCAAAAATAGCCAAAATAACAAAAGCAGTTAAGGAAGCCTTAGCTGCAATTCGAAATCGTTGTTGTCTTGAAGCACCATCAGTTAACATTAGATATAAAGGACCAACACCAATCGCATCAATAGCGATAAACAATATAGCAAAGGAGTTTAAAAATACTTCGTACATAGCCAGTTACTATAACAATAATTTTTAATCTAATAATCTAATCTATCCACACACACCTTCTTAGGTTGTATT
>FUWD010037220.1_pt1 | contig 15401 bp, 14 predicted proteins | sample 1063281 | NCBI WGS metagenome assembly FUWD01 (sample SAMEA79048168, study PRJEB19326) | metagenome | biome: marine | reverse complement strand
AAATCAGAAGTGATTGAATTTTCTTAGATCGAAAAAGTCCCATACTATGCTAAATCAAAGAATACAAGGATTGTACGGAATTACACCAGACAAAAACCTTAACATAGACATTATTGAGAATGCCATAAAAAAACATCATATCAATATTCTCCAGTATCGCAGAAAAGCAGTCAACATAGAACACAAGGTCGAAGAAGCAAAAAAACTACTTAATCTATGCAAAGAACATAATACTTTATTTATAGTCAATGATGATGTGAACCTTTGTGAGAATATAGGTGCTCATGGCATTCATCTTGGCCAAAATGATATGGATGCAAAATCTGCCAGAGAGAGACTGGGCAATCATTTTATTATTGGTGTGACATGCCATAATAGTTTGGAGCTTGCAATTAAAGCAGAACAAAATGGTGCTGACTACGTTGCACTAGGCGCTATCTTTAAATCAAGCACTAAGCCCAATGCTACTCATTGCCCTCTCACTAAAGTTGAAGAAATCAAAAAAATTATTAGTATTCCGATCGTAGGTATTGGTGGCATCAACCTAACAAATCAACATGTCGTATACCAATCTGGATGCAGCTCGGTTGCAATGATTGAAGGTCTATTTATGGATTAAGTCTGTGGGCGTTTTTGATATGAGTAGCCACCTTTAAACCTTTTTTTTGACAGGACTAATTGCCATAACTGATTTCTTCTAGAGCGAAATGTACCTGCACACATCAAGAGGTAATACTCCCACATCCGCTTGAATCTTTCATCGTATTTATCCTTCAAACCATCATAGTTTTTTTGAAAATTTTCATTCCAAGCCATAAGAGTTGGATCATAGTCTTGCCCAAAATTATGCCAATCTTCTATAACGAACAACCCTTGAGCAGATTTACTTATCTGTGCTGGTGATGGAATCATACCATTTGGGAATATGTATTTATTTGTCCATGGGTCTGTCGATCTTGAAGGTGTGTTCCTGCCAATTGTATGTAGCAAAAAAAGCCCGTTATCGTCTAAACATCTTCGAGCAACCTGCATATAATCTCTGTAGTTTTTATATCCCACATGCTCAAACATTCCTATTGAAACTATTGCATCATAGGTGCCATATAAATCCCTATAGTCTTTTAATTCAAATGAGGTGTCTAAACCCTTGCAAGATTCTTGTGCATATTCCATTTGCTCCTTGGACACTGTTACTCCATGGACACTCACGCCATAGTTTTCAGCTGCATACTTCGCAAAGCCTCCCCATCCAGAGCCAATTTCGAGCACTTTCATTCCTGCCTTTAGATGCAGTTTTCTGCAGACGAGGTCTAATTTATTGACCTGTGCTTGATCCAAATTATTTGCACCATCCCAATAACCACAAGAGTAAATCATTCTTTGGTCAAGCATTAAAGCAAATAAATCATTGCCAGTATCATAATGCTCTTTGCCAACAATATAGGCACGCTTTTTTGACTGAGCATTTAAAAAATAAGCTCTTAAAACATGTAAAAGAAAGGCTGGATTTTTAATTTTTATTTGTTTATCAATCCGGCCCCATAGCATCTGATAACAAAATTGGTCTAATGCCTCACAGTCCCACCAACCATCCATATAACTTTCCCCGAGCCCCAACGACTTGCCAGATAAGACTCGGGAATAGAAAAGTTTATTGTGTACTTGGATATCAAATGGACGAGTGCCGTTGACCTGAATATCAACTGACTCTAATAGCGTGCTTACTGTTTCTTTAAAATCAGCCAAATCTTAAAAATAACTTACCCCACTTCCTACAAATCTTACCATAGAATAAATCAATTTGGAAATGCGTAATACTTACAGAAATCTAAGTTGAAGCTTTTGATTTAATAAAAGATGAAAGGCTCAAAAAGAATATGATTACAAACCAAACGAGAGACCATCCAGCCATACTTAGACCAAAAAACTCCCAAGGTATCTCTGCACAATTTCCATCGCCCATAAATAAGGCATTTATTACATCAGCAAAAGGAAACACGTCAATAATATATTCTAAAGGGGGTCCGCACAATGGCACCTCGTCTTCAGGTAGGCCTTGAAGCCATACTTGACGACCAGAAATCCAAATACCTGCTAGTGCGAAAAAGAGATAAAAAAAACGAATAAACTCTGCTGACTTTGAAGCCTGGGTTGTGCAAAAAAGAAACAAAAGAGCTTAATCCGATTAGGCTATAAAAAAACTGCTGAGTAATACATAGGGTACATGGCTCAAGCCCTAAAATTTTCATACTGTAAGCAGCATAGCCAAGTAGAGATCCAACAATCAAGAAAATGATTAAATGGATTTGACGTGCTGAAAAGTTACTTATTAATAAGTTCATCAATATTTCTCTGCTTTATTCCTGACCAAACCTGGCAACTCTCTCTGGGTCATCGAGCTTAGGACTTGAAAAAAACTCATTTACCATAGGTATAAAAAACTCCAATGTCTTTGAATCGTAATTGGGATCAAAACAGTTTTGATCATAATCATGACAAAACCTTACTGCCTCAGCATACCAAGGATGATCAATAAATGCCTCTCTGGCATTTCTATCACCGCCTGAGTGATGAGCATAATAGTACATCTGAAATACTCCATGATGCTTAATAATCCAATAGATTTTCTCTGAAACAAATGGCCTTAGAATAGCAGCGGCCATTTCAGAATGCGAGTATGGTGCAAGAGAGTCACCAATATCATGAAATAAAACTGCCATCACCATTTCTAAATCCTCTTTAGCTAATAGTGCTCTAGTTGCACCTTGGAGAGAGTGCTCTAATCGACTAATTTGATAGCCTGATAGACTTGAATCCAAAGCCTTTAGAGCATCAATAAGCCTAGAAGGTAAGTCTTGAACATATTGAGATTCTAGTGTATCAAGGAAGGCATACTCTTCCGCTGTGCCATCCTCCATGCAAATAAAATTGACTTTATCCATGGCTAACATCTTACAGTAATATTGGCCCTAAATTCTTTTAGCGCTGTCCTTTAATAATCCGGCGACATAGTGTGAAAATGAATGTCTGACCATCATAAATATATTCTTTTTTTCACGATAGACAAAAACTGGTGCTTGTCCAAAAGTAGTTGAAACAGCTTTTCCATCTTGAAGGGACCCTTCGAGATCATAACTCATCCATCGACTCAATAGGTCAATGGTTTTATCGCCTCTAAACTCAAGAGTTCCATATGCAGCTGAATTGTTTGTGATAGAAATACCAAGAGGAAGTTTATTAGTCTTCTCTTCAATTTCCAACATTTGCTGAGCGCTTAGGGAGATCCAAAATTCATCTGGACTGACCCAAAAGCATTTTAAATCTGAATCACCAAAGGTCGCTAGTAGTGGCTCAGGAAGCTCTATATTAAAAATATCTTTTGCTACTTTGATATTCATTTTAGAGTCTTTAGATGTTCTTAAAATGAGTAGAGATTGATCTATCACTTCTTGACAACTGACGCCTTCCTGGTTGACTAAAAAGCCGTCTACGTCAATTAGTGTATTGAAAGTTGATCTGAATTCTGGTTCCATATTCTCATGACTACTATTTTTACTCATTGCCATCTACCTTTTCTCCATTAGTATCATAAAAGACACTACTTGAAACTTCACAAGGTATCTCCTTAAGGCCCTGCTTTTCCTGAACAATCTTCACAAGGACAGTCTCAGACATTTTTGAAAGTCCACCTTTAAGTTGAGCTAATGCAATTGATCTTCCAAGAGCTGGGCTGTAGTAGCTTGAAGTTACATAACCAACAGAGACGCCCTTATTATTAATAATATGTGCTCCCTCAGGAAGCACAACCTGATCATCTTTGGTTAGAAGGCCAACTAACTGCAATCTATCTTCCGATTTTAGTGCGGATATACTAAATGAACGACGCCCAATATAAGAAAAAGGCTTATTCTTTGCTAGAATCCAGTTCATATTAACATCCATCGGCGTCATTGAACCGTCTGTATCCTGCCCCACTATAATGAAGCCTTTTTCAGCCCGCAAAACATGCATTGATTCAGTTCCATATGGGGTGATGTTCCATTCCTTACCTTCACGAGCAACCTCATCCCATATAAAACGCCCAAAGTTTGCTTCAATATTTATTTCATAAGCAAGCTCACCAGAAAAGCTGATTCTCATAATTCTTGCTTTAACACCACAGACAGTTCCCGGGCGCCACTGCATAAACTTAAAATTTTTGCTGTCAAAATCAACATCTGAACATAACTTTTTCATCAATTTGCGCGCATTCGGCCCAACCACAGCAACTGTTGAAAACTGATCTGTTACACTACTTAGATGCACATCTAAATGACTCCACTCAGTTTGAAGCCACATTTCTAGTGTCGAATATACACTTGCAGCACCACCTGTTGTAGTTGTCATAATAAAATGGTTATCATTAATGCAAGTTGAAACACCATCATCAATAATCATTCCTTTCTCATTGCACATGAGCCCATAGCGACAGCTACCTGGTGCTAACTTCATCCATGCATTGGTGTAGACTCTTGATAAAAATTCTCTAGCATCCTTACCTTGAATATCGATTTTTCCAAGAGTTGAAGCATCCATCATTCCGAGTGAAGTTCTAACAGCACGACACTCTCTATTAACGGCTTGATGCATGTCCTCACCATCTTTTGGATAATACCATGGCCTATACCACTGCCCAACCACTTCAAATTTAGCACCGCTATTGACATGTGAGTCGTGAATTGTTGTGAACCTTTGCGGATCGAAAAAATCCCCTAATTCTCTTCCAGCCATTGCTCCAAAATCAACACCCGTATAAGCTGGTCTAAATGTGGTCGTGCCGACTTCAGACATAGGCGCATCAAGAAATTCTGCGGCTACAGCAATACCATTAATATTTCCAGTTTTTCCTTGGTCAGTTCCAAAGCCCATTGCAGTATATCTCTTAATATGCTCTATTGATTGGTATCCCTCTCTAATAGAAAGTGAAACGTCCAAAGTAGTGACGTCGTTTTGAAGATCAATAAAAACTTTTGGCTTATTGAGAATTTCAAGTGGAGTAAAAAACTGATCAACATTGAAATAATTACGGCTTTGGTTAGTGAGTTTTTGTGGATTAACTTCATTATCTTCACCCAGAGAGAGCAGAGTTAATTGTGCTTTATTCTTTGCATCAGCTATTGCATCTTTCCAGAACCCTATAGAATTTACAGCTCCACATAACTGTCTATTCTTGCGATCTTTTTGTGCCAAGAATGATTGTGAATTTTCATCAAAATATGTTTTTCCACCGCAATGACAATCTAAATGCACTACCGGATTAAATCCTCCAGACGTTGCTAATAAATCGCAATTTAAAGTTTGAGTATCTCCAGTTACCCTCCATTTTGACTTCCAATGTGGAGGTTTAGCTTGCATTTCCACCTTAGAGATTTCAATACCAGTAACTCTACTTTTGCCTTTTGCTTTAAGAATAGCAAAACCTTGAAAAACTTCTATTCCTAAATTTTTTGCCTCTAAAACAATTTCACTTTCGACGCCAGATGCTCTAACGTCAATGACCTTAGACTCAATATTATGTTTTCTTAAATCAATTGCGGTATTGTAAATACTGTCATTATTACCATATAAAACAATTTCTTTTCCTGCAACTACATTGAATTCGTTTACGTATCGTCTTACAGACTGACTTAACATAATATTTGCCAAATCATTTGTCTCAAACAACATAGGGCGCTCATGCGCTCCTGTCGCCAAGATGACTTCTTTAGTCCTAATCTTATGGAGTACTTTTCTTGCAGACTGAACGCCCTCGTGAATCATGGACTGGCCAGTTCCAATAGTCTGCAATACTTCAATATAGTTATGGTCATACCATGCATAAGCAGTTGCAGATGTTAGAATTTTTAGCCTAGAGCCTGCTTCATCTCTGTACTTTAAAAGCCTGTCTTTAGTTTCTTGATACCAAAGAGTTGCAGTTTGATCAGTTGTAAATTCATTGGTTAATTCACCACCTAAATTCTCTCGCTCATCCACCAAGATAACTCTGGCTTTCTTTGAACTAGAAAGAACCTCAAGTGCGGCGCTCATTCCTGCAGCACCACCGCCGATTACGAGCACCTCGGTATGTTGAAAAATATGATCATAAACATCTTCGTCAATCTCTGAAGGCGCTTTTGAGAAGCCTGATAATGACCTGAGACGATCCTCAACAATTGACCAAACCTTCTGCTTGATAAAGGTTTTATAGTAGAAACCAGCTGGCATAAAGCGATGCAGTGGCTTAATCATTGCACGAAAGTCAATCGAATGCGGGTTGCTTGAACTGACTGCACTTAAGCCATCATAAAGCATGATTTCAGTTGCCTTCATATTAGGCGTATATCTGCCACCAATTTCAAGCGAAACTAGGGCGTTTGGCTCCTCAACTCCAGCACCAATAATGCCTCTCTTTCGTCCGTATTTGAAACTTCTTGCATAATATAAAACATTATTGGCAATTAGGGCTGATGCTAAAGTATCGCCTTTGAAACCCTTATAGGCTTTATTGTTAAAAACGAAGCTTAAGGGCTGGTTGTAATCGATAAGGCTGTTTGAATGTTTCTCTATTCTCATGACGCGTTCTCGCTATCTATTTCCTCAAAAGTCGCAACCTCGATAACTTCGTGACTAATGGTAGATCTTTTAACTAAAAAATATTTTCGACACCCAGAAGTATGTACCCATTGCTCCCAGTGGTCACCCTTTAAATTAGTCCTATAAAATACATAATCAGCCCATTCTTCATCACTTAAGGCTTCAGGATTTTCAGGTCTTGCTATAAACGCTTCTCCTGCAGGTGAAAATTCATTTTGGTCTCTAGGTTCTTTGCAATATGGACAGTGAATTGAAAACATAATATTACCTTCAAATAAACTAGTGGGCTACGCCAGCAGCGCCATGCTCATCAATCAGAGCACCCGTTGTAAAGCGATCAATATGAAATGGCACAGCTAAATCATGCTGCTTGTCTTGAGCAATTGTATGAGCAAAAACATTGCCTGACCCAGGAGTGGCCTTAAAGCCCCCAGTACCCCAACCGCAGTTGAAATAAAGCCCCTGAACCTTTGTTGGGCTAATCACAGGACAGGCATCAGGACAGACGTCCACAATTCCTCCCCACTGACGATTCATACGAACTCTAGAAAAAATTGGAAATAATTCAAGAATTGCTGCAGCACAATGTTCGACTATTTTCGCACTGCCGCGTTGAGCATAAGAATTATAGCCATCAATGCCAGCGCCAATAACTAGGTCACCCTTGTCGCTCTGACTAACATACCCATGAACAGCATTGGACATGACAACAGTATGGAGAATTGGCTTCATTGCCTCCGAAACGAAAGCTTGTAATGGATGACTTTCTACAGGTAATCTCAATCCAGCCATTCTTGCTATGACAGATGAGTGGCCAGCACTAACGCATCCTACACGGTCTGCCAATATATCGCCCTGAGTAGTTTTAACTCCTTTGACGCGACCCTCTTCAACTTCAATATCAATTACTTCACAGTTTTGAATAATATCGACACCAAGGTTTGATGCAGCGCGAGCAAACCCCCAGGCTACACCATCATGTCGAGCAACCCCTGCACGAGCCTGAAAAGAAGCACCCATAATTGGATACCTGACATTTTTTGATGTATTAATTATTGGAATTTGTTCTTTGATTTCTTTGTGGTCAACAACTACAGCATCGACACCATTTAAAACATTTGCATTGACTCTTCTTTCAATATCCCTCATGTCCTGGAGTGTATGTCCAAGATTGTATACACCTCTTTGACTAAACATAACATTGAAATTTAAATCCTCACTTAATCCCTCCCAAAGTCTCATTGAGTGTTCATAAAGACTGGATGCTTCATCTCTCAAGTAATTGGATCTAATAATTGTCGTATTTCTTCCAGTATTACCTCCACCTATATAGCCCTTCTCAACTACAGCTACATTAGTAATACCGCACTCTTTAGCCAAATAGTAAGCTGTAGCAAGACCATGTCCGCCACCGCCAATAATAATGACATCATATTTTGATTTAGGCTTTGATGATGGTATGGCCTTATCCCAGTCCTGGTTAGCTAATCCTGCTTTTAATAGCGAATACCATGAATATTTTTTTGCATAACGTTAACTCAACTAATAATCTATAAATCAAGCACAATATCACTTGTTGGATAAGAGCAACAAGTCAAAATATATCCCTCTTGTTCATGCGACTTTAAAAGTCCGCCTTGAGCATCCATTTCAACAGTTCCATCTAGCATTTTTGTTCGACAAGTTCCACACAAACCTTGTGAGCATGCAAATGGAACAGTAATACCTTGTTTTTGAATAGAAACTAAGATACTTGTATTGCTTCCACAAGGCAAAACATCGCCGCTCTTTTTAAGCGTGACATTATATTCATTTATTTCACTTTTTGTAACTTTATGTTCCGGCAATTCAGCATTGATTGCCATATTTTTTTGAGCAGTTGAACTCTCGATATCAAAGCTCTCTTGGTGGTAGAAATTCATATCAAAAGCAGCTGATTCAAGTATTTTTTTCACATTCTGCATATAAGGCTCTGGCCCACAACAATAGATTTCTCTTTCCACAAAATCTGGAACAAGCTTGAGGAGCATCTCGTGGCTCAAAAAACCAGTGGGTCCTTGCCAACTCTCACTAGGAACATCACAAACATAATGGCTTTTCAAATCACTTTGGTTTGATTCATAAAATTCAAGCTCATCTTTTGAAATCAAATCCTTTTCAGATTGTGCATTATGAACAAATGCAATATCCACATCGATTGAAAGATCATAAAAATATCTTGTCATCGAGAGCATTGGAGTAATGCCACTTCCCCCTGATAAAAACAAAATTTTAGGCTTTGGCTTATCTAGTGCTACGCTGAAAGAACCACCGATATCAAGAGCATCAACACAGTCACCAACTTTCAAATTATCGTGCATCCAGTTTGTCACAACACCCTCAGCCATTCGTTTGTTTGTAATAGTAATTGTGTTAGGTCTTGTTGGAGTTGATGCAATAGTGTAAGTTCGCATCACATCATTTCCATCAATTTTCAGAAAAAGGGTTGTGTGCTGCCCTGGTAAAAATTGAAACCAAGCATCCTTCTTCGATTTAAAGGTAAAACTTTTTACATTATGTGTTTCATCTTTTATACGAATGCATTCCAGCGGAGACACATCTCCCGTCCATCGAGCAAGGCCCTCTATATTAATGTTTGGAAAGACTAATTCGTTCATTCAACTTAAACCCATTCTAAAACACTCAATTGTAGCATCAGAGTCTATTAATAACTCTATAAACACTGATTCATGTAGGTAATTATTAATTACAAAAAATGTAAATATATCTAATTAATTATTGAATAGTTGTTAGATAAAAATGTGGGAATTTTAACAATTAAAGCTAGCTAAAGCAATCTTTCATTCAAAACAAAAAACACAGTTAATACAGTAGTTTATGGCATTGGAATGTGGTGTTTTTTTCGAGCATAGACTCCCTGCATAATGATCGCAAATAAAATTGCTAACCCTCCAATCAATGTATTTCTTGTTGGGACTTCATGAATTCCAAGAACTGGAAGCCATGCCCAAAAAATACCCAATACAACTTCAAGCAGAGAGAGCATGACGAGCTCTCCACTAGGCAAGTATTTTGCACCCAGCCCATACAGTATTAGACCAATACCAACAACAAGACCGTGTGTCATGCTGATGCCAATATTAGCTGATGGCATCTCAAAGCCACTACCAGTTAAAAGAATAAGAATTGTTGCCCAGATCATACAAAAGAATCCAGCAAGAGCAGGGGTTAATAACTTAGGAACCTCAGGGTTCTTTCTGATCGTAATGGTATATATAGCAAAACCTAGAGCTACAAAAAATCCGTAGATAACGCCGATGATGGTTGCTGACTTATCAGTATCCCAAACCATTATGGTAATGCCTATTGCTACAATGAGCATATTAAGTAGTGTGCTTTTACTCAGTCTCTCGCCAAGAATAAGGTATCCCAAAAATGCTGACAAAACTGGAGACACGGCAAGCATGAGCAGAGTGATTGCGACTGTGGTTGTAGTTAATGCATAAATCCAACCAAAGAATGTAACAGACATAACAAGACTACCAATAAGGCTCCATGAATCTATTCTCTTGAAGGTCTGGAAAAAGTTCCTTCCTTCCCTAAAAAGAACAAATATGAGTATGACTGAAGTTATGATCAAACCTCTGTATAGCAAATACTGCAGCCTAAAACTTTCGGCATCTTCGAGATATCTTACGAGTGGCGCTCCAAAGCTCCAGATAACGCCGCTTACAACAACAAGAAAAAAACCCAGTAAATAGCTATTCTTCAACTGATTAACCCCTTTTAATATTTGACTAAAACTAATTCCCGCATTTTGTTCCTAAAATAATTTCATGTCAATCATTTTTTAATACTCAAGTTAAGAAAATCACAATAATTTTTTGCCTATATAATTCATGTATCGAGTCAATTGATTTAAGTTTTTGATGAATATTAGTGAAAAACCAAAGTGGCAATTCTGGATTGATAGAGGTGGAACATTTACTGATATCATCAGTAAAAATCCAGATGGTGAGCTTTCAAGCCACAAGCTGTTATCTGAAAACCCTCTGCACTATAAGGATGCTGCAATTCAGGGCATTAGAGACTTGTTATCGTTAAAAGATAAAGAAGCTATTCCAATTCATCAAATTGAGTCTATCAAAATGGGCACTACAGTGGCTACCAATGCACTCCTAGAAAGAAAAGGAGAAAAAACACTATTGGCAACCACGAAAGGGTTTGCAGATATTTTAAGAATTGGATACCAACAAAGACCTAAATTATTTTCTTTAGATATTCAGCTCCCTGAAATGCTATATTCTGAAGTGGTTGAGATTGATGAACGAGTTGATAAGGCAGGGAAGGTATTAAAACAGCTTAACACTTTAGATACAAAAAAAGTATTAACCGAGGCCTTTATTAAGGGCTTTAGATCTATTGCAATTGTGTTGTTGCATGGATACCGATATCAAGAGCATGAAAGGCAAATTAGCTTAATTGCTGAAGAAATTGGGTTTACCCAAATTTCTGTAAGTCATCAAATAAGTCCACTAATGAAAATCATACCTCGAGGAGATACCACAGTAGTCGATGCCTACTTGTCTCCTATTCTGCGTCGCTATGTTGATCAAGTGAGAGCTGAACTTGGACCCAGCCAATCGAACTATGGTCGATTAATGTTTATGCAATCCAATGGCGGTTTAACCGATGCCAATTATTTTCAAGGGAAGGATGCTATTCTTTCAGGTCCAGCAGGCGGCGTGGTTGGAATGGTCAAAACTGGAGAAACAATTGGACTAAGAAAACTGATAGGTTTTGACATGGGAGGTACCTCAACTGATGTCTGTCACTACAGCGGAGAATATGAGAGAACTCTTGAGACTGAGGTTACCGGTGTCAGACTCAAATCGCCAATGATGCTCATCAATACTGTTGCAGCTGGTGGGGGCTCTATTCTTCATTTCGATGGAACGAGGTATCGCGTTGGTCCAGAATCAGCTGGAGCTTTTCCTGGTCCAGCCTGTTATCGTAACGGTGGTCCCTTGACAGTGACAGATTGTAACGTGATGCTTGGCAAGTTAAACCCAGATTACTTTCCAAAAGTATTTGGCCCTAATGGCAATCAAAAACTTGATATTGATATTGTCAAAAGAAAATTTACCTCTCTAGCTACAGAAATTTCATCAAGCACTAAGATAACTGTTACTCCGCTTGAAGTTGCCGAGGGCTTTTTATCCATTGCTATTGATAGCATGTCAAATGCAATCAAAAAAATATCAGTTCAGCGTGGTTATGATGTCAGCGACTACACACTCTCTTGTTTTGGCGGGGCTGGAGGACAACATGCGTGCATGGTAGCAGACAAACTAGGCATCAAAAAAATACACCTCCATCCCTATGCAGGGGTTTTATCTGCCTACGGCATTGGACTTGCTGATAGCCGTACAATCAATGATTTAGCAGTTGAATTACCTTTAGAGGCAAGCTTAATAGATCAATTGAATAAGGACTTTAAAAAGCTTCATGCCAATGGTCGACAAGAGCTAGTTTCTCAAAACTTAAACGAAAAACTATTCCAATACACTGATCGAGTCTATCTAAGATATAAAGATTCGGACACATCCTTACCAGTTACATTTGCTAACTTTTCAGTCATGAAATCAAACTTTGAGAGGACTCATAATTCAAGGTTTGGATTCATATCGCCAGAAAAGGCCATCATCATTGAATCAATTCAGACAGAGGTGGCATGTCAAAGTGGGCAATTGAATTCTCAGGTAAATTCTCACAATACATTAATCACTGAGTCTCTAACAACTCAAGATGTATTTATGAATGGGAAACTCGAAAAAACTATTTTTTATAATCGAGACAACATCAAACCAAATGAAAAAATCTCTGGACCTGCTGTCATTATTGAGCCAACCTCAACATTCATAATTGAGCCAGGCTGGGAGGCAATCCTCAAAGACAGTAAGGATTTAATTTTAACTCGTACACAAAAAGCTCTGAGGCAGAATGCAATTGGAACAAGTGTAGACCCTATCATGTTAGAAATTTTTAATAACTTATTTATGAATGTTGCAGAACAAATGGGTATGGTTCTTGAGAATACGGCCTCATCTGTGAACATCAAAGAGCGTCTAGACTTTTCCTGTGCAATATTCTCTCCGACAGGTGAGCTCGTTGCAAATGCACCTCATGTGCCAGTTCATTTAGGTTCGATGAGTGAATCCATCAAAACTATTATTCGTGAAAATTCACTGACTATGAGTTCTGGAGACGCCTTTCTAATTAATGCGCCTTACAATGGTGGCACTCATTTGCCAGATATCACCCTAATAAAGCCTGTATTTGATGACTCGAATGAGGAGGTGATTTTCTATGTTGCAACAAGAGGGCATCATGCCGATATAGGAGGGACAGTTCCGGGCTCAGCTCCAGCAAATTCAACTCATATTAAAGAGGAGGGGGTTTTAATCGACAACTTTACGATCGTCTCTAAAGGTATATTTCTTGAAGATGAAATAACTGACTTATTGACTCAAGCGGACTACCCTGCAAGAAACATAGTTCAAAATATTGCGGATTTAAAGGCTCAAGTTGCAGCGGCAGAAAAAGGCTCTCAAGAGCTTCAAAAAGTCATTGAGCAATATGGAATAAAGGTCGTTCATGCCTATATGGGTCACGTACAAGACAATGCAGAGGAATCGGTTCGACGTGTGCTAGATGTTCTCAGTGACTCAAGTTTTACCTACCAGATGGATGATGGTCATCAAGTCTCAGTATCTATCAGAGTAGATAAATTGAATCGATCTGCAACTATTGACTTTACAGGTACTAGCGACCAACACCCAGGAAACTATAATGCGCCCAGCGCAATTTGTTATGCAGCAGTACTCTATGTTTTTCGCTGCCTAGTCGATGATGACATCCCCCTAAATTCGGGATGCTTAAAACCTTTAAATTTAATCATTCCCAAAAAATCAATGATTAACCCTGAATACCCTGCTGCAGTTTTTTCAGGCAATGTGGAAACATCTCAATACATTGTTGATACCTTGCTTGGTGCTCTTGGAAATTATGCAGCTTCACAAGGAACAATGAATAACTTTATTTGGGGTAACGACAAAGTTCAAAATTACGAAACTATCTGTGGTGGCTCAGGGGCTAGTATCAATCAGCCAGGTTGTAGTGCAGTTCATACCCATATGACTAACTCAAGACTCACTGATCCTGAGGTTTTGGAATGGCGCTTCCCAGTTAAACTGGAATCCTTTAGTATCAGGCAAAGTTCAGGTGGCAAAGGTTTGCACCCTGGGGGAAATGGAGTAGATCGAAGGCTGCGCTTTCTTGAGCCAATGACAGTTAATGTCATCGCGGGTCACAGAAAAATACCGCCCTATGGCTTATCTGGAGGAGGGTCAGGTGCTCTTGGTGAAAACTATGTCATTCATTCTGATGAGAGCGTGACACGTCTTGGAACTAAAGGACAAATTGAAGTAGGTAAAAATGATCTCTTTATACTTAAAACGCCTGGAGGTGGTGGTTTTGGAAAAACCATATAAACTAGAGACAACAAATTTAGCTCTATTATTAGGAGGCAACTATGAAAACAATTAACCTAAGCCCAGAACCCAATGACGCTGAAATTAGACGAGCAATGAAGCCAGTCATTTCTTATCCTATTGATAATCTGCCAGCCTTTGATCAAGATTTTTATAGAAATGCCAGTTCGAATATGGATCTCGTGGAGTCCATCATTATTCCCCCTAGAGATGCTAAAACTTTTGAAGTGCCAGCTGGATACTTTTTTCGAATTATTAGTCGAGAAGGCCCACAGGTCGGTGATTTAAATCTATGGAATAAGAATAATATGAATGAACGATTCTTCAGTGGCAAAACACGAGCGCTTTATGGAACTCATGTAAGCACTGGTGATAGACTTTATTCAAACCTGCCATTTCTAAGACCGATGGCCACTATTACTCATGACACTTTGGATTGGTATGGATACGATGATGATGGTGGCAGCGTCCATGATGTCATTGGAACTCGTTGTGACCCTTATACCCATGTCGCTCTTAATAGTGAGGAGTACCATTACTGTTGTCACTCTAACTTATGCAGGGCGCTTTCATCGCATCAACAAAAACCAATTAATGAAATTGAGCATCTTGTTCATGATGTACTTAACGTCTTTATGTGTACTGGATTTACCAAAGATACGCATCAGTATTTTATGAAAGCTAGTCCAGTGCGCCCCGATGACTATATAGAATTCTTTGCCGAAATTGATCTTGTTTGCGGGTTGTCAGCATGTCCAGGTGGTGATTGCAGCTCCAGTCACTCGAGTGATGCAGCTGCATGTTATCCCCTGCAAGTTGAGATTTTTAAACCAGTTGAAGGGGCACTAAAACGATGGTCACCCCAAGCAATAAATAAGTACTCAAGAAATCACGGCTCCAGTTAAAATTCAACTTTGAATTAGAATGAATTAAGATGGAGAACTTAAAGGGCATTTTATTTATGATTCTCGCTATGGCAGGTTTTGCATTTGAGGATCTTTTTATTAAAATGCTCTCAACTTATTTTCCAATATCAGAAGTAATAATAATTCTTGGGTTTACTGGTACATTTGTATTCCTCATTATTGCACTTCTACAGAATGCACCAATTATTCATAAAGATTTATTAAATAAGCACGTAATAATTCGAACAATTTGTGAACTTTTAGGAGCAGTTTTTTTGTTACAGCAATCGCTTTAACGCCTCTTTCATCTGCCACAGCAATTCTACAAATA
>FUWD012876514.1_pt1 | contig 15407 bp, 23 predicted proteins | sample 1063281 | NCBI WGS metagenome assembly FUWD01 (sample SAMEA79048168, study PRJEB19326) | metagenome | biome: marine | reverse complement strand
AACGTCCTCGTCTGCCACAAGCATTTCTACGTCCTCCTGTGACCACCAAGTGACCATAAGAAGTTCGTCCTCCTTGTAGTTCTTTAGCGTCTCAATGAGTTGAGCGGGTGTAATTACTAGCATTGTTCTGTCCTTTGTTGTTGTTTCCCTTTCGGGCTTATTTCTATTATTCACATTCTGGGACAAACCGCAAGTATTTATTTAGAGAAGTCCTAGACCGAGGGAAGAGCGGACAGAACACCCTCGGCCTAGGAAGTTTTATCTGGAGTTGATGTCCCCAGCAGTAGTGAGCGCTTTAGTCGCTGCCTTGCCAATCATGGTCGCAGATGCAGTGGCGCTACTTTCCATCCGTGCGAACACAGACTCCTTGCCGTTGCAGTACCTTTGCGCATTGTCCCCGTAGGAACCTGCACCAATCCACAGTACTCCCACGCCTGCTTGACCGCATCGCTTTATCCACTTCTTGGCTTTGGCTTGCTGGTCGGAGCGGTACTCGCCGTCAGAGACAATCACGAGCATACGTGCTCCCGAGCCATTGAGCAAACTCAATGCTCCATCCAGTGCTTGGAACCCGTCATCGAACTCCTCCGTACCATCGCTCGCCGTATACACCTTGACCTGCTCTAAGTGCTGGCCAACCTTGAGTGTAGGGAACACGCCGTTACCGTAGTAGACCATCGCTACCTTGCCCTGCACACGCCGTACGGCCTCGGACAGAATCCACGCCGCGCTAGCCATCGGTTGCATTGCCGTTGACATAGAACCCGAGATGTCTACCATCACGCCGATAGTGAGGTTGGGGTCATCGGTGTGCTTGCGCTGTACGCGCTGGAACGGTTGCACCTCGGACATGATTCCACGCTCTCGGTAAGCCTCGCCCTGTATCAGGGAGCGAGTACGTACACGCCCTGGAGGCGTTGCGCTCGCCGTCTCAATTCTAATTCGGTCGCGGTACCTCGCCTTATCCAAAGCTTGAGCAATCTGCACTGCGCTGATTCGCTCTTCAGCTGTTGGACTACGCGTCTCTCGGAGGACAGACCGAGAGTTCGCATCAGACGGGTTAGACCCGCGACCGAAAACTTTGCTCGCCACATCTTTGTGGTCACGCTGTTCTTTTGCCTTGTCGTTCGCACGGGATGCATCTTCTTGCATCTGCTCTTTGATTTGCTGTGCGTCGGCATCAACCATAGCACCAATGCTCGCCGAACCCGCAGCTTCTTTGATGGCTTCCTTAAGAGCGTCCATCAGCTGTTGCTCAGCTTCTTTCTCGCCCGTCTCTTCGACACGGTCTTCAATTGCACGTACCCACTCGTGTGCAAGTTCATACATCCGCTCGAGGTGTCGGTCTGCACTGAGTGTCTGGAACTCACGCCAGATGTCCGACAGCTTTTCTACGAACTCCGCAGGAACTGCGTCCTCGACAACCTTACGTACCGCGTCAATGTCAGACGGTACAAGCACGCCAGCATCTACTCGGCTATAAGTCAGGCCGAGCATCTGTGCAATCTGTCGGGTAGCAGACATGCCCTCAAGAGACTCGTCATTAATATCCCCGAGCACAATCTCCATTGCACACGCCCGCAGGAACGCTGTGTTCTCTGGATACACTTTCACGCCGAACGCCTCAATGCGAGATTCCTCCAGCAAGTGCAGTGCCTCAACTACTGGAGCATCCAACTCTTCCGCAGCCTTGCGCAAGTCCCATGTTGTGAACCGTGCGTGGAGAGCCTCGTGCAAGATGGCACCACTGGCCTTGGGGAATTCAAACTGTTGCTTACGCTCACGTAAGTCGCCGACTGATTCAGGAGTTACTGCACCGAATGCAATTGGTACGTTGACTTCAATCTCAGCGCTTGCTGGGTCAAATAGTGCTGGAGCTCCACGCTCGATGCCTGCTCTGTCACCGACGTACACAACGAGGTCATCGCGCAGGGACCATCGATTAACGAGGCCGCCAATGTGTGCACCAACCTGCAGCCACTCACGAGGAGTGGTCCGTTCAACAGTGGTGCCTGTTGATTTGTAGTGAGCCATGCTCTGTCCTTTCGGTGTTCTGTCATCACCTAGTAGAGCACATCATCGTACTCATGTCAAAGATTAAGTGGGGCTAGGAAACAACAACGAAAACCTAGCCCCGCCCTGCGAACTAAATTCGAGCAGGGAGTATAGCCTCGCCATTGATGCGCGTGAACACGTCGGCCACAATGGGACGGTCCATCTCAGGCGCAGATGCGAGGAGGTTTGCAATCGCGAAGTTGGTTCCGAACTTCTTCTCGAGGTCACGGAATGCGAGGAGCTCACGGAACTGGGGAGCCCAGCTCACTTCGCCAGAGACCTGCTTCTTGGCTAGGTTCTGTGCAACGTTCACAACGTTACTCGGCACGCCCAACTTCTTGGTCAATGCCCAGTCCGTGGTCATCTCAACGTGAATAGAGAATCGGGACAGCAGTGCCTCGGACAGACGCACACCTGGTGCATTCGGGTTAGTGGCACCAACTACGTAGAACCCGTCCTTGGCTTTTACGGTACCACGTTCGGGGTTAGCAGTAACCGTGTACTCACGCCGTCCATCCATCAGGCCGTACACAATCGAGAGAACCTTGGGGTCAATCAGGCCGACCTCGTCAATGAGGAGAGGAGCTCCAGCCTCAGCAGCCTTAAGCAGCGGACCATCGGTCCACGCCCACTTGCCGTCAGGAGTCTGAGTGTATCCGCCTACAAGGTCCGCTACTTCAGTGTCGCCAGAACCAAGTACGGTAACGAGTTCCTCGCCGTACGCAGCTTCAACTAGAGCGGTCTTGCCACAACCTGGTGCTCCGTACAGAAGTACGAACTGCATGTCCGCACGGGCCTCACGCATAACCACGACATCTACATGCTCGCCCCATGGACGTGCGTAGTAAAGCTCGCCGTTGGGACGTGCGTATGATTCTGCACTATCGGCAAGTGAGACGGTCACGGCTTTCTTAACTCCAGTTCCTGTAGAGCGTCCGCTAATCTTGCCGCCCTTGTTGCTGTACACATCAAGGATATCAGTGAAGTCTTCCGTGGTCCCTTGTGCGTAGATGCCGCCAATGAGGGCAGGCAGTTCTGGAAAGAGGTCTTGAATCTGGCCGTGAGTACGAGCACCGATGTGGCTCGCCACCTCAGAGCTGATTTGGTTGGCTGTTGTAACCATTGTCTTGTGTCCTTTGAGTTGTTGTTGTTTTTATTATTGAAGTTTAGAACGGAGCTGGTGCTACATACGGTAGCTCAGCTTGTACCTTTTCAGCAAAGCCTGCTTCTTTACGGGCTTTCATAATCCGTCGCAGCAATGCAGATGGAGTTACCTTGTTGGCTACATCCGTTGCATCATCGTGGGACATGTCAACAACCAATGGCTTGTTCACAATCTTCCACCCGCCTGCTTCGTATCCAACAAGCAGTGGTGCAACCCACTCAATCTGGGAGGCCATCATCTTGATGCCGTCCGCAAAGTCAATGGCGTCCCCCGAGTACGTGTTACGTGGGCCTGAAGAGTAACGCCAGCTTTTACGCTGCGTATCCGTGTGCAGGTTACGAGAAATGATGTACGGCTTGAGGATGGAATCCTTGAGCGGGTGCTTCAGCTGAGGAGTCAGGATTACCTGACTGGTCTCAGTTTGGCGGCGAAGCTCCAAGTACAGGGCCTTGCCCACAAAGTCCTTAGACATTTCTGTCCTTTCGTTGTTGTTGTTATTTCAGTTCTACAGCATTACCGCATTGAGCGCAACCTTTAAACAATATTCGCAGGATGTCATGCTGTGGTCCTCGCTAACAAGGACGTACATGAACACTAGCCTAGTGTTGCAAAACTGGCAAGTATTTATTTCACCGTCGATTAATCCCGCCAGCTGCGCAAGTCGCAGGTCTTCTGGTGTGCTTTTAATCAGGTGCAGCTCAACATGTTGCATGGAGCCAGCTTATTACATAAAAACTGAAGGACCCCGTAGAAAAGGACAGGATTCTACGGGGCCCGATAACAGAAAGGAAACCAAGGACAATGCCTCAACCTTGTTTCGCATTCATACTGTAACACACCAAGGAACGAAAAGATGTCGTTTTTTGGGGTTTTTAAAGTTTTTTGCGGTTTTTTTTGTGGTTTTTAAGAATTAATTTGCTGCGGTGAAGAACTCGCCGTTGTTTCCTAGAGCTTCTAGGTCCTCAACCGTCAACCATCCCGTGCATTCTTCAGGCCGTCTACCTAGAAACCGTTGGAAGGCAGCAACTGCAGAGCGGGTTTTTAAGTCATACACGCCGCGGTTAGCATTTCGTAGGCGGATATACGGGTGTGCAGCTAATGCAAGCTGTACCGTTTCAACTTCACGCCGTAATTCAGGCTTAGCGCTGGCTGCTTGTTGAGATGTAGCACAGCGGGTGAGTGCAGCGGGCCGTACCGTAATAGATTCTTTTTCCTTAGCGGGGTCTTTTAGAACCTTTATTATCTTATTTTTGTTGTTTATTCTAACAAAAGCAAGTACATCAGGCGCATAGCGGGTACGTTCATACACGCCGTTCGCTTCCTTCGGTGCTTTGGGCTGGCCGCTATTGACCTGAGCCTCAACCGCTTTGAAGGAACCGTCCTTTTTCCACCGTGATACATCCGTTACGATGCCAACGTGTGGAGCATCAAAGCTTGCCGTCCCGCTTGCCGTTTGAAAAGCGTAGAAGACAATGTCGCCAGTATGGGGTTTTGTATACACCCGCCCGCGTGCTAAGTGAAAAGAAAGTGCGCTCGCCGTGTTACCGTGTGCGGGCTGTCCCGTGATACCTGATTCAGCAAGGACGCGGTCTACAAAGGCACCGTCCCACGGGAAGTACTCGCCCGTTAGACCTGCGGAGATTGCAAACGTGTTGCTGTTATTACCGCGGGCCGTGAAGCCTAGGTAGTCCCTAGCCGTTTCAGCAATCTTAGTTTGAAGTGCAGACACGGTTACTTATTATTCTCTTCGAACCCGCGTGGGACTCCCGCCGCAGCTTCAAGTTCATCAGCTAGCCGTTCTGCTTCAAGAGCAAGGGTGGTTAGCCGTAAGTGTTCAATGCGGGTAGACGCGTTCTTGATATCGCGGGTGAGGTTGTCAGAGTGTTGTCTGGCCATCTCCGCAAAGCGGAACAGTGAGAGTTGGTTAGTTGTCATCCTCAACTACCTCCGCTTCTATCTCTAGGGTTTCTTCTTTTTCGGTTAGCTTGGTAACCGTTGGGACAAGTCTAGCGAGCCGTTCACGAATGATGTCATCGGCTGGCCGTTCATTGATTTCAACCTTAGCATCAATCTCTACTCCACCGCGAATACCCGCACGGTCGAGAATCTCGGTAGCCGCTTTGAGTTTGACTTGCTCGGACTCCGCGGACTCCATCATCTGCTCGAGAATTTGAATGGCAGCGGGTGCAGCTTGATAGGCACGGGAACGTGCTGCGTGAACAGCTCCAGTGATGTTGTTGTTTCGTGAGCCGAGATGGGTCTTACATAGACCGTCATCTGTGTGCTTTCCCGAAGACCACAGCAGACAACGGATACCGTCGGACTTAATATAGCGACAACGGGTAGGTGGTCCCGAAAGAGCGGGCATCTTCTTGGGGTCAGTCTTGCGGGCTTCCCGAACTCGGAGCCATGTACGGGTGGCACCGATAACCCACAGGGGGGCAAGTTGGTCTGAAGCCGCCTCAATGAGGAGGGCTTCCTCGGTGAGGTAATCGGAGTTAGGGTTTCTCTCGTCAACTAGGATAGCCTTTCGGTCCATAGCTGTCGAGACTGACTTATGGGCGGACATCTCAGGGGAGAGGACAAGGATGTTGCCAGACGGTTCGCCTGTATCCGTGTAAATGATTTGCCAGTTGAGACGGTTAGCTCGGAGGACACTTCTGTTTTCGAAAGTATCTTCGCATACACCACGGTCTACTTCATCAAGGCCGTACATGGTGAGGTCAGGGAGAAGGTCTTTGGGAGCATCAACGTAGACCATCTCTTGTTCTGGTTCTTTATCAAGTTCTTTTGACATAAATTGAGTTCCAAAAGTTTTTTTGCCCGTGAGGTGTGAGACGACAGCACTTTTGCCGTCAAATCACAATAATACACCCAGTTTTAAATTGGTTGCTTTCCTACGGAATTTCAACTTAGCTCTTTGGAGGCTTGATTTTGTACGCCTCACGGTGAATCCTCACCGATTTACGGCAGAAACGGCAGTTACAAGTGGGCCATTTGTTTTGCTTGAGAGCGTTACATGGAACGCAACTATAGACCTTATTGAACTTTTCGTCACGTCCGCCAAGCGATGTTGGAACTACGTGGTCAATCGAATGATTGCGACGAGTTAGCTCGACGTTGCAGTAGTGGCAGGTGAGTCCTTCTTCAGGGTCGAACTTCCTGTGCCGATGTCTGTCTCCCATTAGCCAAGGAAGGCAGAAAGCTCATGCTCAATGGCAGGCTTTGGCTTTGCTCCAATGATGGTCTTCTTGGCTTCTCCGCCAACCATGATTTTCATTACAGGAATTGAAGTGACTTGGAACGCCTCAGCGAGTTCTTCTTCCTCGTCAGTGTTGACCTTGACGACTTCAAGTACATCAGACTTCTCAGCGTCAATCTGCTCAAGGATTGGTCCGAGTGCTTTGCAGGGTCCACACCACGGAGCCGAGAAGTAGAGGATGACGAGCTTATCATTCTCAATAACGTCTGAGGTATATGTGTCTTTAGTTGTACTCTTCATGCGATTATTCTACAACACCAAATCCGTACTGAGGTAAAAAGTCTTCGAGCATCCACGAAACAATAGCTTCTTCTGTGTACTCTTTAGGACTTAAGAAAGTCCATAGCTCTAAGTTCTCAGGAGATAAGTTCTTTGTGTTCCTATCCAAGCAAGAAACTATCTCATGCTTGTAGAGAGCTCGTCCAACAAGTCGTGCCATAGCTACACGGTGGGGAGCAGATTTCCATCCGATGTGAGTATCAGCACCTATCCATGCTCCCACTTCAACAACGGTCATCCCATGTTCAGCTAAGTAGTTCTTGCACCACTCAATTTTGTCGTTCACTCTCTGACCTGGAGTTTGTGGCTTATCCCAAACTTCTAAGTTCTCGATGCGATTGTCTATAGTCCAACCGTTTCGATGGTGAATGTTTTCGTGCGATTCAAGTGCTCGACCAAGATGTTCTTCAACAACGACTCGGTGTTGAAACTGAACAAGGGAGCGACCGCTTATTGTTTGAACATAGCGAACGATATATCCTTGAGGACTTAGTGTCCATTCTCCAAATGTTTCTGGGTTGAATGGGTCATCCTCAAGTGATACCTCTCTGCGAGACTTCCACTTCTCAGCGTCTAGTCGTCGTTGTGCACGCAAACGTCCTTTGTGTAGCGGACAATATCTAAATTCTTTACCGTTAGGGTAGTTTGCTGGGTTGTAGTTCTTGGGGTCATCCCATGAAGATTTACCACAACCTGAGAACCCGCAAGTTCCTCTGTGGTCTCGGCATTTAGCTGAGCTAAGGCGATACGTATTTTGTGTACAGCCGTCAATCTCGCATGTGGATACCGTACGAAGTGACCTACTAGCTGGTCTCAGTGTCTCCGCTGGTCTCGACTGTAGGTAGTTCGTCCTGTCGTAGTTCACCATCTGTTATCTCACTTCCGTGACAATTGCAATCACATAGCAAGTCACCGTTCCATTGAATCTTAACTATGCATGACTCATGCTGATTAGTCAAGCACCAACCGAATCTAGTACTCATTTCCTAAATCTTCTTCCTCACCAAGAGGAGGTCCAATGATGTCCTCAATCGTCACAACAGGAAGTGCCTTCTTCCCCACTCGAACAGGTGACTGTGAGTACCACTGATACAAGACTTCCGTCAGCTCATTGAAACTCAATCCGTCTAACCCCTCCTCCAAAGCAGGATTAACCAAAGCCATCTTGAATAGCTTCGAGAGCATCTTGATTTGAGCAGGTCCGGGTAAAGCAAGCATCTGTAAAATCATCCCCGAGGGCAATTCATACAACTCAATCGCCTCAGCAGAAAATGACTCCGTCACAATCTGCACCGTTGGAATCTCCACAGCAAAATCTAATTCTGAACTCACGATGTCTTCCCCATCAAAATCATTCTCCAACTGAAACCCAATCTGTTATATGCCAAACATATGTCTGACCTGAATCTTTGTCAAACCACACGTCACCCTCAGTCCCGATATGAATCGGAGGTCCGCCAATTCCAGCACCAACCCCAATGCGAGAGTCTTCTCCCACATACGGAGGGACTTCCCCATCTCCCAAGAAACCAATAACGTACCCATACACGTACGGATGAACCTTGTAAATCTGCTCTATGCGAGAAGCACTGTACCCACGAGAACATCCAACAAGAATTGTCTTTATCATCTGAAAGTCAGAATCCGACAACCGTTCACCAAACTCCGCCCCAATCGAATCAATCAGGTCATTCAACGTCACGAATCTCACCGCCAAAGAATCCTACGACAAACTCGCTCAACCCAACGACCGAAGAGTGCTTATGCAAGAACTGCACAATGTTGTGTTCCCGAAGAACCCACACTCCTCTGTCCGAATCAATCTCGGCCCGCTCTCTCAGCCACTCCATGTCAATTCCCCGTGAACCGTAGTTCACCTGAAGAGCAGCTAGGAACGTAAAGATGTTCCCTACCTGTATTGCCCCAACGGGCTCACTCACCCCAACGCTCCGTGTAGCATCCGAGACAAACAACCCCGTCCATCTTGGCACTTCGATTTACAGGGCGATACTCTTCCCCGAACAAATCCAAAGAAACAGGGATTGGCTCAACAGCCACTTGCTTACAAATCTGGCAGATGCACTCCCCGATATCCCCGTCAACAATCCACTGGAACTCAACACCCTTGTCAATGCAAGCAAGCATTCCCTTACCCAAAGCATGTTCAGCCCCGACACCCGTTGTTGCATACATAAACAACCGTAGGTCATCAGCGACCATCACAACTCTGCCCGAACTACACGCACAGTACAGCTTTCCGGGAGTACATGACCACGCTCCGTCATAGTCCGACTGATAGTGGCGAGACATTGAGTGCCCACAGGCACAGACTCCTCGTTCCTTAGAACGAATCTTCTTCTCCTTCTTGAACCGTTCAAGTGCATCAGGAGATACAGGGCTAAGCACAGTATTTGATTTCATACCCAAACCCTACCACAAATCCCAAAAATATAAACACTAAACACTAATCCTAACTAATCCCATATAAAGTGGACTAATAGGGTCACTTTACCCCAAGGTTCCAAAATTCGTGACCCACGCGTACACGTGTTAAGGAAAAACTACTCTATTAATTAGGGTTAGTCCACATTAGTGTTTATATTTTCAGTGTCAGTGTTTATATTTTTAGTGTCAGTGTTTAGTTTATTAGTGTTTAGTGTTTAGTAGAACAGTGTTTAGTTCATCAGTTACAGTGCATAGAAAAACGGCCTTGAACCGAAGTCCAAGACCGTTTTAAAGCACACAGAAGTTACTTCTTAGCGCCCCGTCCGCCGATATTTTGACGCTTCAAAGCGCCAAAAGCGACAGAAAAAAGAACTACAGCGCCGACAGCAATAGCCGTCACAGCACCAAAGAGGAAGCTTACCCAATCCATTTCCATTAGAACACCTCCTTTTCCATCCTCAATTCCAGCTCAAGCAGCATCTCAGGAGTAATCCCGTATGCCAAGTCCATCACAGGAACGTAGCCGTCCCCGCTCACAAAGTCTGCATAGTCCGCAATTCCGAACAGTTCTACCGCCGAAGGGTCAAACCATGCCCAGTCCCCCGAATACCCCCGCAGGTCCTCCCAGATGGCCTCAGCCTTCCAGTAAACGTCAGGGAAGGTCATAACCCCAGAGACAGGACCCAAGACCTTAGCCTTCTCTCCCAGCGCTCCAAGGCCCACCAGCTTTGCAAAACCTCTGGCGTCCCCCATCCAGCTGCTTACCCAAATGATTTCTAGTCCGCCAGCTACACTCTCAAGCGACTTCAACCGCCGAATCATTTCATCAGACCACATCACGGCAAAGCCCTTGTAGTCGTCAGAGCCGAACTCACCGTAAGAGGGCCACACCTTATGCGATTGGAAAGCGTTAATAACGCCATCTACGTTCATATACAAACGCAAGGCAACACCTCCTAAGACTTACAAATATACGGACAGCTTATGCACGGTTTTCCACGTCGAAGCGGACGGAGTACCATCCGTCACCCAACGCTTCTACTACCCTAGCATGTTCAGCGCATCCACCTCTACCTGAACCAGTAACTAAATAGACCAGCTCACCGACAGGCAAGCTCAGCCCCATAGCTTCTCCAGAGAAGTAAATCTTCCAAAAGCCACCCTCAACGTCCCACTCAATGGCTTTGTTTATTTCATAGACCAGCATGTCATCAGGATGGACACCAGCGTTTAGTTGCTCCTCGATGTAGTTCATCAGAGCATCAATCTGCTTCTTGACTCGGCGCTTTGTCCGCCACCGATTAATAAGTCCCATGCATTTAGCCTACACGGACAAATGCCGTATAGGAAGAAGGACCTTCCCAAGAATTGTAAACAACTCCGCCGAAGCCAAAGCCACCCTGTACTGACATACCGTTGCCAGCCCAGATAGCCACATGGCCTCCACGCATCATAATGTCACCTGGTTGAACAGCCGAAGCGTCATAGAACACAGTCCCAAACTGCCCGAAGTCCATAGGGCCTAGGTCTCCGACGGAATACCCAAGGTCACGAAGTGCCTGCTCTACCAGAAAGGTGCAGTCCCAATGCGAACCCACGTACTTTAAAGCAGAAGCAATCAGAGCAGTGTTTCCTGTAGTACCAGTTAGGTCTACGGTTACTCCACGCATCACCGTTCCAGCCACAGCTGGAGCAGTATTGACGGTCACACCAGAACGCTCTACAGTTCCGCCCACAGAAGAGGCGACAACCATTGACTGCCCCTCTACAGGAGCTGCCCATGCAGTTTCCGAAGTCCAGTCTGACCCCACTCCCCCAACGAAGGCTCCACCCAACAACACAGCAACACCCGTTGCCACAGAGATAGGACGGCGCAAGAAGTCTAAGGGGACGTTTGCAGGGCTCTCTACAGATGTAGAGACAAGTGCAGAGGTTTCTACAGAGGCAGGAGTAGAACTAGTATCTACCGCAATACCAAACGCAGACTCAATCTTGTTTGTAACACTCTCAACAACCGTTTCACCCAAAGACCATGTCACCGTACCAAAGGGATAATCTTTGAAGACTTCTTGTACAGCTTCTACTGCTGTATCTAAAGCTGACTCGGCAACATCTACGTTAGTGCCAATGCCAAATTCTGCTAGACATTCACTTTGATATCTAGCAAGACCAATGCCGTCTGTTCCGACGACCCGCGAATAGTCTTTCCGCGATTTATCTAAGATGTAGGCAATATCTACACCCGTTATGTTTTCTAAGTTGATTTTCCATTTACCCCGCAGGGTATGGAGTTCCTCTTGTTGTTTGCTGTTCACTGTGTTTTCCTTTCTGCCCTGACTCTCAGGACTTGTCATAGACACAGTGCCTACGCATAGACGCAAGCTCTTATTAAGTTATAGATATAGACCATACGCCAAAAAAGCGCATCTGTCTAGTTTACCCTAGTAAGCCTAGAGCGAAGAAGAAAATGTAGACTTACGGTCTACAGAAAGCGTAAAGGCTAGAGCTCAGAGTCTCGAACGTCCATAAAGATAATCTGCTTTGCTAGGGAAAGAACTCCCCAATCCTCACAGTCACCAAACTCCAGCGCATACTTTAGCGTCATGTAGTTGTTAATCATTCGCGCAGGGATGCGACCTTCACTCCCGTTACGCTCTGTATCTAATATAAGAAGTGCTTCTCGCACTATGTCACATGGACCCACGGCCTCTGACCCCTTTAATTCTAAAACCGTCTCAGCCAACCACACGGTCTCGCTAGACGGATACAGTTCCATACTTCCGTTTGAATGTTCTATCCACTCGAAGATACGCTTCAGTTCTAACTCTAGTTTCCCACGGAATACCAAAGCGTACCAAGCATCGTTGAAAGATGGAGACTCCAGATGCGACAGAGCGCCGTCAATAATCTCCCATGAGGCAGGCATTGTAAGACCCCAAACGGTAAAAATAAACTACCCTTAGTTTACCTGAGCCGTTAAATTACCACTTATTACTGAGTGTAGGGGTCTCTATGCGCCTGCTCAACAGTGCAATCACCAACCCCGTCATCAAATCCCCCACCATACCCCTCATTCCACACACGGCTCAGCAGAGCCCGTAGAGCAGGGTCAGCCGCCAAAGCCTCTAGGTCTACAACAGGAGCCCCAGTGTACGGATTACGCTCAACGTACTTACGGATAAACCCTAGGCTCTCAGCGTCCATGCTAGACCGAACTCTTTACTCCACAGCGGATACACACATAACCAACCACATAGCGAACGTCTCCGTAGCCACCGATTGTCTGTACCTCATACACAGGCTCCCACAAGTGGAACCCCAACCTACAACGCAACCCAGCCACTACAGGTCCTTAGTCAGCTCACACTTAGCGCAGATACGGTAGTCAGCTCTGCGCAGGTACTTCTTACCTACAGCAACCTTGACATCAGATACGACATAGACCCACTCGTGGAATCCAAGTCTACATTTCCAGTCAGCCATTACCCAGCAACAGTTCTGCAATAGCAAGCTGAATACCGTTGCCACGCTCTTCAACCCTCAGGGTACATTCTTCACAGCCCGTAGCACGCTCTTCATAGGAAATAAGAGCTTCACGCATCATCCAGACCATAGGGTCTAGCAACCTTGTGAAAGCCTGTTCCTTCTCCGTAAGGCTGTTGTATTGCGCCTCATCCTGCCCAAACTCGAACCACTCCATGCCACGGGCAATACCGCGCTCTAGGAGCTCTTTCTGAGCGGTAATCTCTTCCTCTGTTAGAGGTGGAAGTTCTACCTGAACAGGAGTCTCACTCTCTACCGTGACGGAGGATTCGGTCAAGGAGCTCTCGTTTTCGTTGCTCACTGATGTCTTCTTCCGCTCCGTAGAGACCGTCTTCTTCCCAGAGCTCTTGCTCTGCGCTGCTGGTGTCTTTGTCTTCTGCGTTGTCATTGCTACCCTTTATCCGACCCTTACCGTAAGAGTCCAGTAAACCTATCCGTCTTGCGTATGCAATCCTGTCATGCACGGTGCGAACCGAGGGCAGGACTTCAACCTCTGCAATAAGTGCCGCAGGGTTGTTCACTCCAAATTCTACCGCAAAACTATATAAAGCGGCAGTATGTTCTGTTCTATTTGCAGAAACAAGTTCTGCGCCCCAATACTGAAGATGCGCCTTGCAGTGCTTACGTGCACCGACGACATCTCCCTTAGCGCCAGTATCCGCCACTCCCCCACTCCAAGAGGCAATACTGTTCAATACATCCTCGTAAATAAAGTGAATCCTACGGGAAGCCATTTTCTTGTCTTCACCGAATATAGGGATACGCAGGTACCCCAACAACTGCAACTCGTAACTTCCTGCTATGTTACGGGAAATCCACCACTCAGAAACCCATCCGTCACCAGTATCGGTTAGCTCAACGGTCGCATAGAGGTGCCCTTCCATGAATTCGTAGAGTCCCGAGACAGTTTCACCGTGTGGCATACAGTATCTTTCTATTTAGTTACTGGAACGCTTATAGTTCTAGTCTACAGCGTTTTTGAAAACCTTCACCGCTGCTTTATCAGTGCTGAACGCCAGCAGGATAGGTGCACCACCAGAGATAACAGCACCCACAATAAGCTGACCCATATTGATTGCTGTTGACACTTCCAGGGTGTGCAGGATGTTAGCCGTTGCAGAAGCCAAGGCAAACACAGCAATAGCAAACCATGTCCAGCGAACCTTGTCCCCACGCTCACGCTCAACAAAGAGAGACAGAGTAAAGGCAACGATGGCTACGTCCAGCATGATTGGCACAGCGAACTGCAGGGGAGGGTTAGGACCGACCGCCCAAGCTGCCGCAGCATAAAGACCAGAGAACGACACATAGAAAGATGCAGCTGCCAGCAGAGCAACTAAGAATAGAAGCAGACCCAGAACGAAGGGGGTGTCAGCATGGAACCGTCGCGCCTTCTTATAGTCACTTCCACCACGCATGTGCAACTGGTGCGCTGCCTCTACTTCTGGCGTAACCATCTCGGAGCTAGGAATAACACCAGAGGCTGAAGAGTTAGGCAGGGGACTTCCAACAATAGTTGGCTCAGACCAATCATCCTTGGGGTAGTCACCAGCGTCTACAGGGCCACCAACAATCTCAGCTAGTCCGCTCTCAGGAGGCAACGGTGCCTTGGGCGCTAGGGGGAATGAAATCTCGTTTGGAGTCATGCATCAAGTTTATCGTAAATAAATACTTGCGCCAACTGAAACCTTGTGTCTATAATCGAAACACGCTCCACGGAGCATCAACAACTAACAATGACAAAGGACAACAAATGCCAACAAAAGAAGAAAAGCAGGCACTGGCTAATAAGTTTGCACGAGACGCTAAGGCTCTCACTCAGGTAGCACAGAAGGCTTATGGCTCCAGAGCAACTGACTCCTACGCCCACGATGTAAGCAGGGCTTTCACCGAACTGCTCGTACGCTATGTCAACGAAGGTGGCTCTCTTATTATGCTTGGAGAGCGTATTGGTATGACTTACCCAGCACTGCGTCGTCGCGTTATGACCGCTGACGTTGCACCACTTCCACGCTCTACCCGTTCTAAGGCAGAGCCTCACGAGTACCCTCCAGTGGCAGAGCGACTGAACAAGATTAAGAAGGTCTCCACCTACGCTTACCACAGCGCTATCAAAGAGGCGTATGACAAAGGTCTCAGCCTCAACAAGCTGGCAACCTACATGGGCCTCAAAAGCGCCTACCCCCTCTACTACGGTCTCAACAACGCTCGTATGCGTAAACAGTAAGTAAGGACAAAACAATGCCTACTGACGAACAACCACTACTGAACAAGGATGACATCAAGCTCTTAGACCTTGATGCTCCCACCAAGTTCTTGAACCTGACCTTGCGTCAGATTAACGACTGGGAAGCACGTCACGCAAACTTCTGCCGTCTGACTCACCGTCAGCCATGCACCTGCTCAGCGTGGGAGTAGATAGTGTTCCCTAACCAAACTCGACTGGAGTACTGCGACACCTGCGGTAGAGGGTGGTCCTACATCGGATACGACCTCAACCCAGCTATGTGTACTACGTGCAATAAACCTAGGCTAGTGTTCCACGATTTCCATGGAAGACTTGAACAAGACATCTACGACAAAAAGCTCGACGAGCTAAGAAAACTTATAGGAAGAGAAACTCTAAACATGAATGACGACGAAAGAGAAGAGATGGAA
>FUWD013189991.1_pt1 | contig 15409 bp, 18 predicted proteins | sample 1063281 | NCBI WGS metagenome assembly FUWD01 (sample SAMEA79048168, study PRJEB19326) | metagenome | biome: marine | reverse complement strand
CTCGGTTCTCGTTAGGCGAAGATAATTATCACTTGCAAATTGATCACTAGTTAGTACGCCATCATTTGCAGCAAGTCTAGGTGAAGCAACACCGCCAACGCTCTTAGCCGGTGATAAACCTCTATCCATTGCATCAAGATTTTCTTTAATTACCTTAAGTGGTAGATATTGATCACGTTGGGCAATTAAGACAAACCTTAATCTGTCTAAATCAGTGGTTGTAAATTTTCGATATCCACTTGGAGTGCGTTGTGGCTCTATTAATCCCTCAGCCTCAAGAAATCTTATTTTCGAAATAGTTATATCAGAAAACTCAGTACGCAATCTGGATAAAACTTCGCCAATGCTTAAGTAGGCTCTTACTGGAACACTCACTTACCGCCCCCAATAAATAATGTCAGATGATACTTTCCGATCTGAACCTCATCACCTGGATTAATCACTGCTTCTCGCACTACCACTGCATTTAAATAGGTTCCGTTGAGACTTCCGAGATCCTTAATCGTATAGCCACCAGATTTAGAAATTAAAGCGTGAGACCTTGAGACTGTAATGTCATCCAGGCATATTTCATTGTTTATATCTCTACCAATTTTTGTCTCAGTTGCATCTAATAGATAACGCCCACCAACTCCAGCACCTTTTAGAACTAATAAAATTCCAGCACCTTTTGGTAGATTTTTCACAACATCTTGCTGCTCAGCAGTTAGTGATTTATAAAGATCATCGGTGAGCACGCCTTCAGGAATGGCGCGCAGTTGACGTAAATTCAGAGTTGATGTCAGATCATTAGGTGGTGTCACTTTATCTGCCATCTCTGCCCCAATCTTTGTTACCTTCAACTATAGGCTCACAGTATTGGCTCGCTCTAGGCGGGTCAAGCGGTTAATTCTTGGTATTCCTGTGCAGATAACAGGCTTTCCTGCAGCTTCGGTGTGGAAATTTCGATCTCGGCAATCCAACCATCGCCATATGGATCAGAGTTAATTACCTCTGGGTTGGTATCTAGTTTCTTATTAGTTGCAATTATTGTGCCAGTAATCGGAGCATAAATTTCAGAAACAGATTTTGTTGACTCAACCTCACCGCAGACTGAGTTAGCACCTACGCTACTTCCCTCTTTTGGAAGTTGGATATAAACAATGTCACCGAGCGCCGCTTGGGCGTAATCAGTAATGCCAATTCTAAACTTTGTTGCAGAGATCTCTAAAACCCACTCATGCTCTTTGGTATAGAAAAGCTTATCTGGAACATTTGACATCTAATCTCCTATTAATAACTTTTAGGGTGCTTAAGCCCTAGAACTAGGTACTGCAAACCTGTGTAAAAGTATAGGCTGGTTCCCCAGATAGCAAAAGCCCAACCAACTATATAGCTGGCTTGTCCGATATATGCCAAATCCTCTAGAAGTAGTAATGGAAAGGCATATAGTAAATTAAAGGTAGCGGCCTTACCTAAGAAGGTAACGGCAAGGAAAGGGATCCCCTTTAATTTTTGATAGATAATTACTAAGAACAGTATGAAATCTCGAACGAGGATTGAAATAACAAGTACCCAAGGTAGATAATCCTTACTTGCAAGAGCAATGATTACGGCAGCTATGTATAGACGGTCCACTGCTGGATCAAATTTTGCTCCGAACTCTGATGTTTGATTTAAATAGCGAGCAACCTTGCCATCTAAATAATCAGTAACCCCACCTAAAGCGATCACTACAAAGCTGGCAACTGGCTTATCGGCAACCAAAAATAAATAAAGAAATAGCGGAACACCAAGGGCTCTAAGCAGTGTTAGCGCATTTGGAATATTAAGCATTGTCTCGATCCTTTATTTTTACCGCCACCTCAATTGGAGTTCCATCAAAGCCGAACTCCTCACGCAGGCGTCGCTCGATAAATCTGCGATAGGCAGTTTCTAAAAATTCAGTAGCGAAGACCACAAACTTTGGCGGACAAGTTCCCGCTTGGGTAGCAAATTTGATCTTAGGTTGCTTTCCACCCCTTACTGGAGGTGGGTTGGCTCCAACTAACTCACCGAGGAATGAATTTAGCTTGGCCGTTGGAATCCGCTTCTCCCAGTTTTTAAGTGCTGTAGTAAGTGCTGGTGCTAACCGATCTCGATGCCAACCAGTTTTAGCCGATAAATTAACTCGCTGCGCCCATGGATAACGTTCAAGTTGGCGATCAATCTCTTTATCAAGAGTCAGTTGTCGCTCTTCATCAACTAAATCCCATTTATTCATAACTATTACCAAAGCTTTTCCGGCTTCATCTGCCATGCTAACGATTCGAATATCTTGCTCAGTTAAAATATTTGAGGCATCAAAAATTACTAATGCCACCTCTGCTCGTTCAAGTGCAATCTGTGTTCGAAGTGAGGCGTAGTAATCAGTACCACTCGCCTGATGAGCCCGCCTTCTAATTCCTGCGGTATCAATAAATCTCCAAGTCGCACCACCAAAATCAATTAATTCATCCACTGCATCCCTAGTAGTTCCTTCAGCATCATCAACTAAAACTCTTGGCGCACCTGCCAGAACATTAAGTAAACTTGATTTTCCGACATTAGGGCGGCCAACTAAAGCTACTCGCCGATATCCATCATCAACTTGAGCAGTGCCAACCTCTGGCAACTGAGAAATTAACAAATCAAGCAGATCACCACTTCCTCTGCCATGCAAAGCAGAAACAAAATGCGGCTCACCTAGGCCAAGATTCCAAAGAGAGTAACCATCAGACTCATCCTCGGCATTATCAATTTTATTGCCAACTAAAATTACTTTCTTTCCACTCTTGCGAAGTAAATCAACTAGAGACTGATCTTCATCTAGTGCTCCAACTTGAGCGTCAACCACAAACATAACAAGATCTGCTTCAGCAATTGCAGCTTCTGATCCAGCAGTTATTTTTTCTGATATTCCCTCCGGCTTAACTTCCCAGCCGCCGGTATCAATTAGAAAAAATCTTCGCCCATTCCATTCCGCTTCATACTTAACTCGATCTCGTGTAACACCTGGAGTGTCCTCAACTATTGCCTCTCTCCTGCCAATCATTCTGTTAACTAAAGTTGATTTACCAACATTTGGGCGACCAATGACTGCAATAGTTGGTAGACCTAGCAGGTTACGTTGTTTAAGCCATTTCCAAATCTGATCTGTTACTTCATCTAACGAAAGCCTTGTTGAATCAATAACTGCAGCATCTTCTGCTTGAGTGAGGGGTGAAATCTTTCGGTTTGAGTCAATTTCATCGCGATTTGCCAGTGATTGGCCAACTTTTTCTTTGCCTATATTTTCAGCCATCTCACTTTCGCGCCGTTTTGCTCGCTCGGAAATATCTGCATGAAGATAGATTTTAAGTTGAGCACCAGGTGCTACCACTGTGCCAATATCACGCCCCTCAACAACAATTCCTATTGGTGCATCGGCAATATATTTTCGCTGCAAATCAATTAAAAGTTTTCGAACCCCCACCATTGCACTGATCTGACTTACCCGATCATTTATTCGCTCAAATCTGATTTGTTCTGAGATGTCACTGCCATCAACACAAATTTTTGGTTCAGCTGGATTAGTATCAAAAGAAATATCTGATTTTTCAAGATAGCGAAGAATCTCCTCCTCATCTTCAACATTATTTGCAAGTGCAATATATGTTGCAGCTCGATAAAGTGCACCAGTATCTAAATAACTCCAGTTAGCGCGAAGTGCGATTGCTTTTGCGGTGGATGATTTACCTGATCCACTTGGACCATCTATAGCTAACACCAGTCCAGACATGACCGTAGTCTATCTTTAGTGACTTAAGATATTTATCGATTATTAGTGGGATGAACCTTAAAGCCAAGTTTTTCTAAGTGCTCGGAGAGCTTTATGCAATCCGATTCCGAAAGGGCGAGTGTGATTAAGCCAGTCTCTTGGCCAGGTGAATGCTCGATGCTTAAATCCTCAATATTTACCGCAATCTTTGCGCATTCATTAAATATAATTGCAAGTTGCCCAGGCTTATCATCGATAACAATTGGTAAAAAAGCATAATCTCGTGATCTAGCACCATGTTTGCCAGGGATTTTTTCTTTACCTTTTCTACCTTTTTTCAAAAAATCTTCAATCTCTTCTTTCTTATTAGAAACAAGACTTTTCTGTACTCCTTGTAAGTTTGAAATCAGTTTTTCCAGTGCAGGTGTTAAAGATGATTGGTTGGCAAGAAATATTTCACTCCATAATTTTGAATCTGAGTTTGCCAATCGCGTTAAATCACGAATACCTTGACCGGAAATATTCAAATTATCTTCACTTACCTCAAGAAGTGAAGCCGCAAGAGATGAGCTTAAAATCTGTGGAAGATGTGAAAGTTTGGCAACGGTTAAATCATGTTCTGTACTGCTCATTTGATATGAACTACCACCACAGATTTCAATAAAAGCATCAGCAACCAGTTTTGCCTTCTCACTAGATTTAGAGCCGGTTATGAGAACCCAAGCTCTTCCAATAAATAAATCAGCTCTGGCGCTTTGCGCTCCACTCAATTCACGTCCAGCCATTGGGTGAAGTGAAATGAAATTCTCTGCATTATCTGATAATTCTTCAACCTTAACTAAAAGATCAGACTTTACGCTAGCTAAATCACAAACAATGGAGTTGGGATTTGCATTTAATTGTTCAATAACTACTTTTCGATTTGCACTGATCGGCACAGCAACCACAATTAAATCTGGCTCTGAGATTGGAGTACTTTTGACTAAATCCTGTGCTAATTGAGCAGAGTTTGAATCTAAATCCATCATTTCAACTTTAATACCCGCTGATTTAAGGCAAAGACCGATTGATGTTCCGATTAAACCTGCGCCAACTATGCGTACTGTGCTAATCATTTAACTATTGAGCAAGATCTTTGCGTAGTACTGAGGCTCCACCGAGGTATACATGCTTAATATCGGCCAGATCTCGGTCTAAATGGGTATGAATAAGCACTCGTACAACTCTTGGCAGCGCATTTTTTACATCAATCTCAACTGAACACAACAGAGGTATGCCGCCAAGGCCGATTTGCCTAGCTGCCACCGCCGGGAACTCAGACCTAAGATCAGGAGTTGCAGTCAGTATTATTGAGATCAAATCTTCATTACTTACTTGATTTACTTTGAGCATCTCAGATAACAGCTGACTTACCTGCTTAACCATTTCGGCAGCCGTGTCTGCCTCAAGCTGCACCGCTCCCCTAATACCTCTAACTCGCATACGGCAATAGTATCTAGTCGAAGATAAATCATGATTAAGGTTTAATCTTTTAATCTAGATGTCGTTTTATAGAGGTATTTACTTATGTAATAGCGATTTATTGAGATATGGGTTTTAGAGCTATAACCTAAATAACCATATATAGATTTATATACTGAATTTTGAGCATGTTTTAGTCGATAAATCGTTTTTCAGGGGCTACCTAAATACCTATATATCGATAAATAGATATAATGAATAGCGACTTATTATTTTATATTTAAAAGAGTAAAGAGATTAGTTAATTCTTGTGAGTTTAAGACTCGGTGACGCCCAGATTTCATCTCCCCTAAGTTAATTGGGCCAAAATCCAGGCGGATCAAACGAAGCACCTTTAGGCCGAGGGACTCAATCAACCTTCTGATTATGTGATACCTACCCTCGTGGATTGTGATCTCAACCCAGTGGTGGTTTTTGCTAACAGCCCGGGCATGGACGACTTTGATCGCTCTGGCAAGACCATCCTCAAGTCTGACCCCTTGCAAAAGCTGATCTGAAAGCTGCTTGTTAAATTCACCTTCAATTTCAACTAGGTACTTTTTTCCAGTCCATATGAAGGATGGGTTGCTCGGTGGGCTAGCTCGCCATCGTTAGTAAGAAGGATTAGGCCCTCTGAATCCTTATCTAATCTACCAACGTGATAAAGCCGATCTTTTCTGTCTGCAAAATAGTCACCAAGGTTAGGTCGCCCTTCTGGGTCTGACATGGTGGAAATAATGCCAGCTGGTTTATGAAAGGCAAGGTAAGTCTTAGACTTATTTATCTTTAAACTCTCACCATTTACTTTAATGTCACTAATTTCCGGATCATATTTACCACCGAGCTCAATAATGATTTGTCCATCAACGCTTACACGACCATCAAGAATTAATTGATCTGCTGCTCGCCTACTAGCAATTCCGGCATCGGCAATTATTTTATTTAAACGAGTTAGGCCCACGCATAAGTTTAGCGCGCTTAATAGGAATTAAAGAAAAGGGCTATTCGGTTAAGGTTGAAAGCAACTCATCTAAGCCATCAATATCAGGTAAGAATGGGGCAAGTGCGGGTAAATCCGCAATCGAATTAAGTCCCAATTTCTCTAAGAAAAATGATGTGGTCTGATACAAAACTGCGCCAGATTCTCCCTCAATGCCTGCCTCATCAACTAAACCACGATTAACCAAAGTCTTCATTACCGCCTCAACGTTAACCCCTCTAATCGCTGATACTCGCGCTCTAGACACAGGTTGTCGATAGGCAATTACAGATAAGGTTTCAAGAGCTGCTTGGGTAAGTCGCGCCTGTTGTCCATCTAAAACAAATTTTTCAACCAGTGGCGCCATCTCCGGATGACTGTAGTAGCGCCAGCCGCCAGAGACTTGGCGGAGCTCAAAACCTCGCTGCTCTTGTTCATACTTTGCTGCGAGAGATGTAAGTGCTGAAAGTATCTCCTCAGTTGGTACCTCGATAATTTGGGCTAAAACAAGCTCAGAAACAGGCTCATCTACGACCATTAGAATTGCTTCAAGGCAACGCTGCAGTTCAACTTCAGACATTATCGGCCTCATCTATCGTTTGTACTGGAATATCAAACTCATCACTTACTCTAACCTCTCCTTGGGCAGTTCCTACCCAAGATATTTGCAACTCCCCTAGTGAGATAACCTGTTCGAAGCGAACAACGCCTTCTTTATAGAGTTCAAGTAATGCAAGAAACCTTGCAACTACCACTAGCGTGGAGTCGGCATCAGCAATTAATGCCCTAAAGGTGACACGAGAGGCTCGCCTTAAGTGTTCCACGACCTTTAAAGCCTGTTCGGCTACGCTGACCAAAGGTCGATGTATGTGCTCGATGTTAAAGGTTGGTGTTGTCTTTGGGGTTAAGACTCTATTGGCAATAGCTGCAAACCTTTGGGATCCAACACCTATTAAAACCTCCGGTAATAATTGAGCAAAGTGCGGTTCAAGTGCTACTAACCTGGCAAAGGACTTCTCTTCTCGCTCAATACGTTCTGCGATGATTGCAGAGAGTTCTTTAAAGGCTCGGTACTGAAGTAGTCGGGCAAATAAAAGATCACGAGCTTCAAGTAGAGCAAGATCTGCCTCGTCATCGATTTGTCCGGACGGCAAAAGTTTTGCTGCCTTAAGATCAAGCAAAGTCGCAGCTACTACTAGAAACTCAGTAGTTTTATCTAAATCCCAGCCATTTTCACTGTTTTCTAGCTGTTTTATATAGGAAATAAACTCATCAGTTACCGTACCGAGGGCGATATCGGTGATATCCATTTTATGTCGAGATATAAGTTGCAGCAATAAATCAAAGGGGCCATCAAAATTATCTAGGTGCAGGGAGAAGCCAGATACCCGCCCATCCGTAATTGAGGCAGCTGGCACTGGCGTGGCTGATAAATTTTCCTGCGACATGCGCACAAGATACCGCCAGCATCCTTGCCTTTGCACCTGCCCCACCGTAGGTTGCCGACATGGGAAAAAACGCTAGAAAGACTTCTCTATATAACGCTAAATCGACAAACAAACCTGCCCTTTCTAAAACTCGTGAAGAAAGCCTTGCAACTACCTCTGATGTACTTGGTAAAAAACTTCGAAACTTTCCGGAGCCAACTAAAACTCCAGAAGCTGGCAATGCCAGAGTCATCTCAGTTGTAAACCAAAAAGGTGGGGTTGGGAAAACTACTACTGCGATAAATCTAGGTGCTGCTCTTGCTGAAGTTGGACGCAGAGTTTTATTAATTGATTTTGATTCTCAAGCTTCCATGACCACAGGCCTAGGCATTAAAGGAACTGCTCTTCGCGAGCAATACGGTTCAATCTGGTATTTACTAAATGATTCTGAAGCAAAGTTAGAGGATTTCATTCTCAAATCCTCAGTACCAGGTCTTGATTTTATTAGAGGTCATGAAGATCTAGCCGCTGCAGAAGCCGCATTTGTTTCTGAAATAGCTAAAGAGCATAAACTGCGAAAACTATTAGCACCTGTCCTTGATAGATACGATGTCATTTTAATTGATTGCTCACCCTCTCTTGGCACATTAACCGTTAACGCACTTACCGCATCAAATGGAGTGATTATCCCTATGGAGTGTGAGTATTTTGCAGTTCTTGGGCTTTCACTTGTAAAAAAGACTATTCAAAAAATTAAAGAGAACACCAATCCCCAGCTTGAGATATTGGGAATTTTGGCAACTATGTTTGAAAAGAAAACTAGTCACTCCAGAGAGGTGCTAGAGCTAATTGATAAAGAGTTCCCAGATGAAGTCTTCGACACCATCATTTCTAGAACAGTTAGATTCTCTGAGTCAACGGTTGCTGGTGTTCCAGTAACTGCTTATGCAAGTAGTAGTACGGGCTCAGCTTCTTATCGTCGCCTAGCCCGTGAATTAATCGCAAGAGGAGGAGCTAAATGAGTCGCAGAGTTAGTTTGCCGGGAGCAGATGAATTATTTAGAAATACTGCAACGCTCAGTGCTGTTCCATCATCTCGTGAAAATACTGAGGAGATAACTCAAACTCCAGCAGCAGCTGTCACAGCAAAAAATTCAGTGCGTCAAACTCCAAGACGCAGAGTTAACGCTTTTGATCGCGCGCCATCTGGGCGTGAGAAACATGATGAAAAGATTACGGTTTATCTATCCCCCGATGAACTTTATGATTTAGATCAAGCACGCCTCGCTTTGCGTGGTGACCTTGGACTCGCAGTTGATCGAGGCAGAATTGTTAGGGAATCACTTTCAATAATTATTGCTGACCTTGAAGCTAAAGGTGATCAAAGTATTATTGCGCGCAGATTACGCGGTCGCTAAAACTTACTTCTAGGATGAGCGTTTGCGTAACTCTCACGCAAGTGATCAATGGTTATAAGTGTGTATATCTGAGTTGTAGTAACAGAGGAATGTCCAAGTAACTCCTGTACAACTCTAATATCAGCCCCACCATCTAGTAGATGTGTTGCAAATGAGTGACGCATCGAATGGGGTGTTACTTGATCTGATAATCCAGCCCGCTCTGCCGCCTTTGCCACAAGATTCCATGCACTTTGCCTGCTTAATCTGCCACCTCGTTGGTTTAAAAATAATGCTTTCTGAGTACTTACTTTTAATAAAGTCGGGCGAGATCTAATTAAATAATCATTAACTGCTGCAACGGCATATGAGCCGATTGGCACAACCCGCTCCTTGCCACCCTTGCCTTTTAATTTCACAGTTGTTGTGGGCCCAGCTTCAGAATCAAATGTTGAAATGTCTAAGATATTTAAATCAATTAACTCACTAACCCTTGCGCCGGTGGCATATAAAAGCTCAACTAGGGCTTTATCACGGCTTGAAATTAAATCTGTTCCTGCAATATTTAGCATGCCCATAACCTGATCAATTGTTAGAGCTTTTGGTAAGCGCTTACCAATTTTTGGTGGTTTAAAATTTGCAGCTGGATTATTAAACTTATGTTCCTTTGCAAGATATGTGAAATAACTACGAATACTTATCACATTTCGAGCAATTGATGATTCACCGATCTTAAACTCAATATTTTCCATCCCACGCAGCCAGGCCACATAAGAGGATAATTGCTCTGGGGTTACTTGTTCCAATAAAAGTTGGTTTGTCGATAAATAGTGAAAAAACTTCTCAATATCTAACCGGTAAGCACTTATGGTGTTACTAGCGAGGCCTTTCTCAATTGAAAGGTAATTAAAAAAATCAGCTAAATGATCACTTGCCATGCTTAGCGATCGCCGCCGCAATTAATCCTACAAATAATGGGTGTGGCTTTGTTGGCCTTGAAAGAAACTCTGGATGAGCTTGTGTTCCAACATAATATGGATGTGCATTTTTTGGTAGCTCAACAAACTCAACTAAATGCTTATCCGGTGATAAACCTGAGAAAACTAATCCAGTTGCAGTTAACTGATCTCGATATTTATTATTTACTTCATAACGGTGGCGATGACGCTCACTTATTTGAGCTTTTCCATAAACATTTGCTACCACCGAGTTTGCAAGTAAGTCAGCTTTATATAAACCAAGTCTCATGCTTGCGCCCATTTGACCGTTACCAGCAACAATTTCTACCTGATCACTCATGGTTGAAATAACAGGGTCACTTGTTTTCTCATCAAACTCGGATGAGTTAGCATTTTTTAATCCAGCTAAATTCCGGGCCGCCTCAATCACCATGCATTGCAAACCCAAACAAATACCTAAGGTTGGAATTTTATTCTCGCGGGCATATTTAAGTGCGCCTAACTTTCCTTCAATTCCCCGAACACCAAATCCACCAGGCACGCAGATTCCATCGACATCACCTAGGTTAAGAGCAGCATCTTTATCACTGGCGCAACTATCGCTCGTTACCCACTTGATATTTACCTTTGCATAATTGGCAAAGCCACCAGCCCTAAGTGCTTCAGTGACTGATAAATAAGCATCCGGTAAGTCAATGTACTTTCCAACTAGTGCGATTGTTACCTCACATTTAGGTTTATGAACCTTATTTAAAAGATCTTCCCACTCACCCCAAATGACATCAGTGCATTTAACTCCTAGTCGCTTAACGACGTAACTATCTAGTCCTTCTGCATATAGCACTTTAGGTATGTCATAGATTGATGCCGCATCAACTGCAGCTACCACACCCTCTAAATCAACATCGCACATTAAAGAAATCTTCTTTTTAACAGCTTCGGGAATTTGACGATCACTTCGAAGCACAATTGCATCTGGGGTAATACCAATAGATCTAAGAGCGGAAACGCTATGTTGAGTTGGTTTAGTTTTAAGCTCACCAGCAGGTCCCATATAAGGAACTAATGAAACATGTAAATAAAAAACGTTATCGCGGCCTATATCTTGGCGAATCTGTCGAGCTGCCTCAAGAAATGGCAATGACTCAATGTCGCCAACTGTGCCACCGATCTCGGTAATGACTACATCAACTTCAGGCCCTGCCATGGCCTTCATTGCATCTTTTATTTGATTAGTAATATGAGGGATTACCTGAACTGTCTCACCTAAATACTCACCACGACGCTCTTTTGCAATCACTGCTGAGTAGATTTGACCAGTTGTTATATTCGCTGATCCATGCAAGTTTGTATCTAGAAAACGCTCATAGTGGCCGATATCTAAATCAGTCTCAGCGCCATCATCGGTTACAAAGACTTCCCCATGTTGAAATGGATTCATCGTTCCTGGGTCAACATTTAAATACGGATCGAGCTTTTGCATAGTAACTCGAAGCCCACGAGCACGCAGAAGTCTTCCTAAACTTGATGCAGTTAATCCTTTGCCTAAACTTGAGGCGACGCCACCTGTAACAAATATATGTTTACTCACATGATTGGCGGTCATGGAAGACTAGATTATCATGAATTTCTAACAATCGCCAATAACTCAGTTGCATGCTCTTGTGCGGTTTGTGAATCCTCCTGACCACTTAGCATTCTTGCAATCTCAATTTTTCTAGCCTCTGCACTCATCTCAATCACATCACTTTGAGTTACAGAACCATTTTCACTCTTTTTTACAACTAAATGATTATCAGCCCAGACTGCAACTTGTGCAAGATGAGTTATCACAATTACCTGCGCCGATTTTGCAAGTTTTGGCCAATCTTCTGCCAACTTCAACAGCTGCTTTACCACCAACACCCAGCATCTACTTCATCAAATATATATGTTCCAACCGGCTCAGCTTCAGCAATTACTACTTCAAGAGCCAGCATGACTCGTGATAACTCACCTCCGCTAGCCACTTTATTTAATGGTAGCGCTGACGCCCCGGCATGAGCTGCAAATAAAATAGAGATCTCATCTAATCCTGCTGGCGTGTAATTTTTTGCAACATCAGCATCAGCCATTTTTTGCTCAATAATAAATTGTGAATTAGGCATAGAAAGATTTTTTATCTCATTTGTAACTAGATTTGATAACTTATCAGCGCCGTTTTGACGTGCCTTTGATACCACCAAGGCTGCCTGCTTTAATTCAACAAACTGTAAATCTGCTTCTTTCTGCAACTGGGTAATTCGCGCACTACCGCCGGAGAGATCTGCGATCTTATCTCTAGCCCCTTGGCCATCTATTAGTAATTGCTCATATGCAATATCTCGATCACTTCCTTTTCCATATCTTTTTAGCAAAGAGTTTAAAGCAGCTTTTCGCTCTTGTAATGCGGCAAACCTTGCTGGGTCTGCCTCAAGATTTGCTAGGTATGAAGTGAGGTCGCCACCAATATCTTGTAAATTTAGTAAGTTCTCAGTGAATTGATCGATTATTTTATCTAATGCGCTGTCTTTGCCCTTTATCTGATCAAGTGATTTTCGAATTTGCTGTAATAAGTTTAGTGCAGAAATATCCTCATCCTCAAGAAGATTAAGAGATTGTGCGAGTACTTGATTTAGCTGTTCAACTGAACCAAGTTTGCCAATCTGATTTTCAATTTCAAGTAATTCACCACTTTTTGGAGATAATTTTGTGAACTCATCAGCTAATTCAGTTAGTAAGGATATTTCTCTATCAGCTTGGCTCAGCTGCAAAGTTAACTCCTGAATACGAGAGATAATTTGCTGATACTGCAGATAATGCTTTTGATACCCACTGAGATCTACACCTGCGAAGCGATCTAATAACTCTCTGGCAACAGTTGGTTTAGTTAATTTTGACGAAGAGGACTGAGCATGAATCTCAACTAAGGATGGCGCAAAAGCTGCAACTGCGGCGACTGAACTAACCGCTCCCCCTATCAAAACTCTTGATTTACCTTCACTACTAACTGTTCTAGTAATTACTACGCTGTCTTGATCAACTTCACCACCAGAGGCAGAAATCTCTTGGGCTAGATCTTTAGGTATAGAAAATTTTCCGGTAATTACCGCTCGCTCAGATCCTGATCTGACCAAATCTGCATCACTTTTATTTCCTAAAACTAATCCAAGTGCGGTTAAAACCATTGTTTTACCTGCGCCAGTTTCACCCGTTAAAACAGTTAAACCAGTTTTAAATTCGATGTTAGAACTTTCAATAACGCCAAGAGATCTAATTGAAATCTCTTCTAGATAACTTTTACTCTCTTTCTTACTCGCCACGCCAACCCTCGACCGGTAATTTAAATTTAGCTACTAATCGATCGGCAAAAGCAGCAGGCTTAATGTGGGCGAGGCGCACATCTTCTTTATCACTGGTCAAAACAACTCGATCATTCTTTTGTAGCTTTGTTCGCCTAATTCCATCTGCGTTTAAATCAGCTGAATCACTTTCAATATCAATTACAATCTCTGATTTAGGTGAAATAACCATCGGACGTGTAAATAAAGCATGGGCAGCAAGGGGTAGTAAGACAAGTGCATCTACCTCTGGCCAAACTACCGGTCCACCTGCTGAATAGGCATATGCGGTCGAGCCAGTTGGAGTAGCGCAGATAACGGCGTCACACCACCATCTTGAAAGGGGGCGATGATCAATTTGTATGAAAAGATCAATCATTTGATGATCATTACGTTCAATAGTCACTTCATTTAAAGCCCAACCTGATTGCAGAACTTTTCCGCCCCTTATTAATTGATAACTTAAACTCATTCGCTCCTCGATCTCAAAGGAGCCTGAAGTAATTGCACTCGCGATATCAGATAAAGAAGGCCGCTCAATCTCAGCTAAAAAACCGACATGTCCAAGATTTATGCCGAGGATTGGCAAGTTTTTTCCACGAAATATTTCAGCTGCACGCAGCATGGTGCCATCGCCACCTAAAACAACTGCTAAATCAACTTTACTTGAATCATTAAAATCCTTAGCACCATCTAGTTTAATTGTGGCAAAAACATCTAAGTTTTTTCTTTCAGCAGCTTAGTTAAATCTTTTGCTGTAGTTAAAGCTTCATTTCGGGTTGGGTGAATTACCAACAGAACAGAGTTAACTTTTTTACTCATGCTGGCCCCTTTGAAATCGCAAGATCTAAATCTACTTCTAATAAGGCTGGCGCGCCTTTTCTCAGCCACAGAAAGTACTCCACATTGCCGGCAGGTCCAGGAAGTGAGCTAGCAACTACTCCGCAGCAGCCTAAATTCTGTACAAAGGCAGCATCTGCAACCTGTGAAACTGCTTCCTTTCGAAGATGGGCATCCCTTACCACGCCACCAGCGCCCAACTGCTCTTTACCAACCTCAAACTGAGGCTTAACCATAATCAAGAAATCTGCTTCCTCTTTTGCAACTGAAATTAATGCTGGCAGCACCAACTTCAGTGAAATAAAAGATAAATCTGCAACAACTAAATCAATCTCTTCCGCCACCTGAGCAGAGGTTAAATTTCTTACATTTACTCGATCTAATATTTTAACTCGCTCATCTTTTTGAAGCTCCCACGCAAGTTGGCCATATCCGACATCAACTGCGACAACTTTGGGCATGCCTCGTTTTAATAAGACATCGGTAAAGCCGCCAGTTGAAGCTCCGGCATCTAAAGCAGTTTTTCCTTTTACATCAATTTGTGAAAATGAATCAAGTGCGCCAACTAATTTATGTCCACCACGGGAGACATACTCAGATTGTTCATCAGCTAATGTGATTGAAGTTTGGGCATCAACTTGCGTAGCTGCTTTAGTTGCGCGAATTCCAGTTACTAAAACTTTGCCACCTTCAATTAATTCAACTGCCACATCTCTTGATCTTGCCAGCCCGCGCCTTACCAATTCGGCATCTAAGCGGGTCTTCATATATTTCTAAACTCCGTCAAGATTTGTAAGTGCTTGCTGCAGTAGCTCATGAACCTTGCTGAATTCAGCGCTATGTGTTGAAATATCAGTAGTGTTAATAGCAGCGATGCGTTCTTTAAGTGCAACTAGATCAACTGCGATCGCCACTTTAATATCTTCGCTCATGGATATAAGGTACCGAAAATCATTTGTTTATACTCACTTTTAACGAAAATAACGCTAAATAAAAATGAGCCCTACCTGAATTAACAGATAAGGCTCATTATTAAATTGAGTCCGGCGGCGATCTACTCTCCCACAAGGTCCCCCTTGCAGTACCATCGACGCTATAGGGCTTAACTTCCGGGTTCGAAATGGGACCGGGTGTTTCCCCTATGCTAAGGCCGCCGAAACATTATTGAGTTATCAAGTCAGATATAAAAAAC
>FUWD013022254.1_pt1 | contig 15415 bp, 15 predicted proteins | sample 1063281 | NCBI WGS metagenome assembly FUWD01 (sample SAMEA79048168, study PRJEB19326) | metagenome | biome: marine | reverse complement strand
ATTAGGTGGTTTTGAGTTTGCAGAATTAAGTTTGATAGTTCCAAGTATCGCCTTACTTGCAACCTTAGTCATGTCAATTGGTAGAGAAAGAGGTAATGCGGTTCTATCAAATATAGCCGGTATTTTGGTAATTCTTGGTGCGTTTTACATTCTAGAACCATTTGGTAATTTGGTATTCGGAACCGGAGAAATGGATGTGCAAAATGCTATTTCTGCTAGTGGTAGGCTAACAATGTTGGCATTATTGCTACATTTTGCTACGAGGTTTTTCTTCGAGGCGCTATTACTTCAATGGGTTAGAACTTGGTTATTATCTAATGATGTAGATATTTTCTCTTCAACTAATCAAAATATTTACGAGGGTCATACTGATGAAGAAGTTCCTCTCGCATATGATATGTGAACGGTGACAAAATTCCTTATGTTAGTGTCCTGAGGTTAGGGCATAGGCGAGATAGAGACAAACGTATCACTTCACATTTGGGATTAACCGCTAGAGCATTTGGTGCTGATGAGATACATTTAGCAGGAGAAGAAGATCCTTCTGCCTTAGAAACTTGGAAATCAGTTACAAAAAGGTTCGGCGGTAATTTCAAATGTTTTTATGAAAAAAAACCTCTGAGATTTCTACGCAATTTTTCAAAAAATTCAGGAGATGGAAAACCTGGCACAATCATCCATCTTACAATGTATGGGGAAACTTGGAAAGACGAATTACCTAATATCGATTTATCCAGGCCAATGGTAGTAGTAGTTGGTGGCACTAAAGTTCCCGGCGAAGTCTATCGCTTAGCAAGTCATAATATCTCAGTTGGTAATCAACCCCACTCTGAAGTGGCTGCTTTAGCAATATTTCTTGAGTCTTTGATAGGCGATATCGAAGAGGAAAAACATTTTTCCGGTGGTGAAATTAAAGTGATACCAAACGGTAAAAGAAAACAAGTAATTACTTTCGAAGAAGAATAAAATCTGATTTCTTGTAGTCAATGATTAATAATCGTGTTCCGGCAGTATTGATGATGTCGGAGTCGACACAGGGTAGAGGATTCACACCCGGTGCTGATATTTTGGGTGTTAAAGAACCACCAACATTCTTAGATGCTGCTGATATTCTTATTGATTCAAAGGAATTACAACCTCCAAGCTTAGAGCCTGGTCTTCTAATATTAGCTGATGGCACTCGCTTCAAAGGACAATTATTTGGTGCGGAAACTATTGCAATGGGTGAATTAGTCTTCACTACTGGAATGTGCGGTTATCAAGAAAGTCTAACTGACCCTTCATTCGCAGGACAGGTTTTAACTTTTACATGGCCTCTATTAGGGAATTATGGAGTTCACAGATGTGGCTCTGAATCATCATCTGTCTGGCCCAGAGGAGTAGTCTGTAGAGAGTTGATGAAAATACCTGATCATCGTGATTCAATAGGTAGCGTTCATGACCTTCTATTATCTCATGGAGTACCAGGAATTGAGGGAATCGATACTAGGTCTTTGACTAGAAGAGTTAGAGAGCATGGAACTGTATTGTGCGTATTTGGCCCTGTTGAAAAGGAGCAAGAATTAATTGAGATTTTAGAAAATCTTTCACCCCCCGACCAGTCAGATTTAGTCGCTGAAGTTACTTGCTCTGAATCTATAATTTTGAATGAAGGGGCTACAGATATAGATGGTAACCCCTTCCCTCGCCTTGCTGCAATTGATTGCGGTATTAAATTTAATATTTCTAAGAGAATTATGTACTCGATTTGAAGTTGTCTGGTGTCCTGCAGATATGAATTTCGATGAAATAATAGAACAATGGTCTCCTGATGCTTTTTTCTCATCAAATGGGCCCGGCGATCCAGCACATCCTGGTTCAGCGACAATAGCGAGGGAAACTTTAGCAGCGGCAGTAAGGAAAGATTTCCCTGTAATGGGAATATGCCTAGGGCACCAATTAATGGGATTAGCCGCAGGTCTCCAGGACCTACAAACTAAGATATGGGCACAGAGGAGCTAATCAACCAGTAATGGATTTAGAGAGTAAGAGAGTATATATTACTAGTCAGAATCATGGATTTGCTGTTGAAGACCCCGAACAAGGTATGCTTGCACCTCACCCAAGTGGTGCATGCTCAGAAAAAGGCACAAATGTCCTTGGCGCTGACTTCAAAGTCAGATACATCAATTCTAATGATAGGACTGTTGAGGGTTTAGACTTAGTTGGTAAATCTTCATTCACGGTTCAATTTCACCCAGAAGCTCGCCCCGGCCCATTAGATGCGGCTCCATTATTTGATAGATTCTCAGACATTGTAAACAAAAAGGTTCCAACTAATAAAGTTGCTAAATCACTTAGAGGTGATAATTAGTGCCTCGAAGAGATGATTTGGAAAGAATAGTTATTCTTGGAAGCGGACCTATTAGAATTGGACAAGCAGCAGAGTTTGATTTTTCTGGTTCTCAAGCTTGTAGGGCGCTTAGAGATGATGGATATGAAGTCATTCTAATCAATTCAAACCCCGCCACTATACAAAACGACCCTGAAATGGCTGATAGAATATATATCGAGCCATTATTACCAGAAGTTGTTAAGCGTATTTTAGAAATCGAAAAGCCTGATGCAATTCTTGCAGGTATGGGTGGTCAAACCGCTTTGAATATAGCTATGGCTTTAGCGCATGATGGTTCCTTAGATGAGCTTGGAGTTGAGTTAATTGGCTGTAATTTAGCATCAATTGATGAAGCCGAAGATAGAGACCTATTCAAAAAAGTCTGTGAAGAGATTGACCTTCCAGTTTGTAAAGCAATAGCTTGTGATTCTATCGATGAAGTAATTCAAGCGGCAAATACATTGGGTGTTTTCCCACTTTTAATAAGACCTGCTTTTACACTAGGGGGTTTGGGAGGTGGAACTGCATTTAATATGGGTGAACTAGTGGAAATTGCCAGCCAAGGGATATTACATTCTGCCATAGGTCAAGTATTGATTGAAGTTAGTATTCTCGGATGGCAAGAACATGAATATGAAGTTATGAGAGATGATGCAGATAACGCGATTATTGTGTGTACTATGGAAAATTTAGATCCTATGGGGGTCCATACAGGTGAATCAGTGGTTGTTGCACCGCAACAAACTCTTTCAGATAGAGATCATCAAAAGTTGAGAAATGCTGCCTTAAAATTAATTCGCCGATTGAATATCAAAGGAGGCTGTAATGTTCAATTTGCTGTAGATCAAACTAATGGTGAATATAGAGTGATAGAAGTCAATCCAAGAGTTTCTCGTTCTTCTGCCTTAGCATCTAAAGCAACTGGTTATCCAATTGCTAGGATGGCTGCTTTAATCGCAGTGGGATATACTCTTGATGAATTGCCAAATCCGATTACAGGTGAAGGTACTACTGCTGCCTTTGAACCAACTCTAGATTATTGTGTGGTGAAAATTCCTCGATGGCCCTTTGATAAATTCAGAACCGCAGATAGGACTATTGGAACTTCAATGAAATCTACCGGCGAAGTAATGGCAATTGGCCGTTGTTTTGAAGAGGCCTTTCTTAAAGCATGGGCGAGTTTAGAATATGGTCAACCGCACCCTAGACCGCTGACCTTAGCAGATGCGTCAGGAGGTGAGACAATGGATGAAAGGGCCTCACAACCATTGCCTGAAGCGATGTTGGTAGATTGGTTAAGAATCCCTACAGATAGAAGAATGGGTGCACTTTTTGAGGCATTTAGAAGAGGTTATTCTATAGAAGATGTACGTGATTTAACCGGAGGAGTAACTCGCTGGTTTTTACATCGTTTTGAGAAAATGGCGGCTGTAGAAACAGAAATTAGGGCTGCCGGAGAATTAGGAATGACTCCTTCTGATATCCAATCAGAAGAGATGCGCTATTGGAAAGGTTGTGGTTTTACAGATTTACATATTGCAGATGCATTGTCTGGTTTTCCAGTAACTGGGTTTAAGGAACTAACAGTCGGGAGAGATGAGTTTGCAGTTACAGCACGAAGACACGAACTTTCTATACATCCAAGATTTAGAATGGTAGATTCATGTGCTGCTGAATTTGCTGCAGTTACTCCATATTATTACACAACTTATGAGTGTGGTTCTGAATCAATAGGGATTGACTATGTTCCAAATCTCAGTTTGAGAAAGAAGCGAAGAATAGTAGTAATCGGCTCAGGCCCAATTCGTATAGGTCAAGGAATAGAATTTGATTATGGTTGCGTACATGCCGTTGGCGCCATACAAGACTTAGGTCATGAGGCTATAATAATAAATAATAATCCTGAAACGGTTTCAACTGATTTTGATACTAGTGATAGACTATACTTTGACCCACTCACATTGGAATCAGTCAGCGAAATATTACTTCGCGAAGATGCGCATGGGATTTTATTACAGTTTGGAGGTCAAACGGCGATAAATCTTGCTTTACCACTTTCAAATAATTTGCCACATTTATCCTCTTTGGGTCTTGATTTAATTATGGAAGGAACTACTCCCGAAGCGGTTGATGAAGCCAGTGATAGAGAAAGATTTGAATCATTTGCTCAAAGAAATGATTTGCGGATGCCAGATGGAATGACAGCATCAAGTCCCGATCAAGTCCGTGAAGCAGTTAGAGAAATCGGATATCCTGTCCTTATTAGGCCCTCATATGTACTTGGTGGAAGAGGGATGGAAATTCTTTCTTCAAATCGCCAATTAGAATCCTATATGCAGGATGCTTTCCTATCACCTGAAAGACCTTTGTTAGTTGACGAGTATCTTGGTAATGCAATAGAACTTGATGTAGATGCGGTTTCTGATGGAAGAGAAGTTTTGGTGGGGGCAATAATGGAACATTTAGAAGAAGCAGGTATTCATTCTGGAGACTCAACTTGCTTTATTCCTCCACAAAACGTATCTGATGATGTGTTGAAACAAGTTGATGAGTGGACTAGGAAGATTGGTTTAGAGCTTGGAATAGTCGGTTGTTACAATATTCAATTTGCTATTAGAGATAAGACATTATATGTTTTAGAGGTTAACCCAAGAGGCTCTAGAACCTTCCCATTCGTAGCAAAGGCTACCGGAGTACCATTAGCAAGAATTGCAGCTATGGTGGCTTTAGGTGAAAAATTATGCCACCTCAATATTCCTGAACGTCAAGATGAGGCTGTGTGTGTTAAAGCACCAGTGTTTCCCTTTATCAAACTTAGAGGGCTAGATCCAGCTCCTGGACCTGAAATGAAGTCAACCGGAGAAGTGATGGGAAGCCATGAAAGAGCATCTGCTGCTTATCTTAAAGCTCGATTAGCCACTGAATCGCCAGTTCCTACTGAAGGTGGCGTTTATATCACCGTAAAAGATTCAGATAAAGACTCAATAATTACTCAGGCTAAATCACTAATTGAATTAGGTTTTAAGATATATGCTACTAGTGGTACAGCTAGTGTTCTTCGTGAAAAAGGAGGATTAGATGTTGAAACCTGTTATCGAATTACTGAAGGTTTAACTCCAGATGCTTTAGACTTAATGAGACAGGGTAAAATTCAACTTATTATTAATACTCCAAGGAATACTGGTGGTGCAGTACTTGACGGGAATATGATGAGAAGATTAGCTGTTGAACTAAATATTCCATTTGTAACAACCATGGCGGGTGCAAGAATGGAAGTACTTGCTATAGCGGAAGCGATGGATGGAATACCTGAACCAAGATTACTGAATATCCGTTCACTTTAGTTTTCTATCAAAACCATAGTTATTTTTGTGGAATTGCGATTTCCTTAATTACCTAGAATTATCGAAGTAAATTATGCTGAGTTTGAAAGAAATACCTGGTGTTGGCGATTCTCTGGCTGAAAAATTGATTTTTGAAATAGGTTCTTTGGCAGATGTGGAACGCGTAATCAAGGATGGAGATGTCAGTGCACTTTCTAGTATCGAGGGTATCTCTCCTCAAAGAGCAGTCAAATTAATCAATTTAGCAAATAATAATTTCAGTGACATTACTACTACAGATGAGGGGAAAAAATTACACAAAGATTTAATCAATAATATTTCCGATTATGTCATTACTAAATCAGCTAAAGAGAGGCTTTCAATATTAACCCCCTTGCCTCGTAATAGTATAGTTGAGATTGAATCAAGAAGAAATTATTCTATAAATGCCATTAGATTCATCACCGAGAATCATTCATCTTTTGAGATTTGGAAGAATTGCATTTCTGGTTTATGCTACACAAGGGAACCAACTTCTAGAATTGATAGGGTAATCGTTGTTCCCAATACTAGCGAATTAAAAAATTTAAAACATGTAGAAAAAAAATGTAGAATTTTAGTCCGATCAAATGATGAAATTTGGAATGATTATCTTGGCTTGAATAGGGTGACATGGATTGGGAAAGACGGACCTGATAAATTACCTACTGGATGGATAATTGGAAAAACAAGTGATTCGTTGTATGATTTAGTTCCAGAAGTACCTCTTGAATGGCTTCAAATAAATAAAAATAATCTATCCATTTTAGCAGAATTATATGACCAAGTATGGCCAATTAATCACATAGGGCAATCAATTTCAGAGCACTTAGAAGAACTCGGAGAATTAACATTATTATTACAATCTTTAGAGAATGAATCAACAAATCTTGAGAACCTTGAAAACTTGCGTGATAATTTATGGAGTCAAATTAAGTCAATAGAAGAATCAGTAAATGATGCAATTGTTTCTGGGACCTCTCAATCTAAATTGTCATTTGATGGAGATGAGGTTCTTTCATATTATTCAGATATTTCAGGTCTTGAAAGGCGATTGAAAAGCACAATTGCGGATACTATTGACTTCGCATTACAAGAGGGTAAGAGGAAAATATCATTATATCTTGAAGGCTCAGATATAGATTTACCAAATGATATTTTTTCTAGTGAATATCCATGCGTGGTAAATAGAGATGCGCTAGAATTAATCGATGATGCGCTGGAAAATGCAATAAAATCAGAAAGGAGTGAAGGAGAGATATCCATTGCAAATTCTACTGCCAATATAATGAAAAAATCTCGAAAAGCTATTTCCAAATTTATTGAAATAGATATGTGGTTAGGTGTTGGGCAATGGGCAATTTCTAATCGCTGTACTCTGCCCCAGATTTCTCTTGATAATCCTGGAGTATGGATGAAAGACGGTCGTCATTTGCTATTAGGTTGTGAATCAGACCCTGTTACTTATGGATTGGGCGAGGTTTCTCCAGAAGGAGAAAGAGAAAGAATAGCATTACTTTCTGGTGCCAACTCCGGTGGTAAAACAACTCTTCTAGAGACTCTTGCATCAATGATCCTTCTTTCCCATTCCGGACTTCCTGTACCTGCTTGTAATGCAAAAATTGGTCTTCTTGATGAACTACATATTCTTGCCAAAGTTTCTGGAACGCAATCTGCCGGTGCTTTGGAAAGAACATTAAACAAATTAGCTGAGGTTTTAGTCTCGAGTGAAAGGAAAATAATTTTGGCGGATGAGTTAGAAGCAATAACTGAACCTGGTGCCGCATCATTAATTCTAGGAGGGCTACTAAAATCTTCTAAATCTAATTCTGACACTAATATTTTATTAGTTACTCACATAGGAAATTCGATTTCAGAGGTGATGGGTGGAGATGTAAGAATTGATGGAATAGAAGCCCAAGGTCTCGATGAGAATATGGATTTGATTGTTGACAGAAATCCTAAAAGAAATCATCTTGCTAGATCTACACCAGAGTTAATTGTTAGGAGACTAGCTTCTAGATCAAAAGGACCTACTTCAGAAATTTTTACTAGTTTATTACAAGGATTTTGAGAATATTTCTAGTGTGCTTTCCTTGCCAATTTCATTCATTATTGAAGCGATTCTAGGTCCGTATTCCGAACCTAAAATTAGTATGTAGAGTGCGATATATGCATCTCTTCTGTTCAATTCAACTTCTGATGAAACAGACCTAATATTCTCATTGATTTCAATTTCATTCCATTCTATCCCCTCTAATTTAGTGAATAATAATTTTAGAAAATCACTCTGCTCCTCACTAATCTTCTTCTTATTCTCTTTACTAATCGAATCTTGAATTTTAATTCTTGCATTTTCTGGAAAATGCTTACTATTTATCCAATATCTCATCCTTGAGAGTCTACTAATTAGAACTTCATTAGGTTCTCCATCAAGATGTTGACTTCTATTCAATGAGTTCCATATGTCTTTATCATTGGATTTTATTTGTGCTAACATTGCTAAGTGTCTAAAAGAGACTCCTGCTGTCGATAGAGTGGCATCTTCTCCTCTTTTTACTTGACTCAATCTCAATGCACCCAATGCAGTATCTCTTGCTACTTTTTCTTTTTATTCAATTCTTCGTCTTTGGGAGGGTTTGAAACTATTCTCTCATATTCATCTGCAGTCTCAAAGAGTGAAGGTCCAGTATCAAAATCAATATGCTTTTTAATTTTAGTTCTTGCAATTACATATCTCAATATTTCTGGTGGGACTAAACTCAAGGCTTCTATAGGTCCTATTGTATTTCCACTTGAACTCGACATTGGCCCTGAACCTTTGAGCTGAATCCATTCATAGACCATTTTCCCTGGAGGCTCACTACCAAGTATTCTACAAATCGGTATCCCGGTGTCGAAACTACCCCCTGCTGCTCCATGATCTTTGCCAGCCGGTTCACAAGTGATTCCATGTACCCCCCATTTCGCAGCCCAATCCACTCTCCAAGGCATTTTTCCTTCTGCCTTCCTAATATCTGATTTTCCACTAACTCCATTACGGTCAATCCAATAAACATACGGTTTTTCATAACTTGTTATTACTACTCCATCCATACTACCATCACTACCAATAGGATTGTAGGGGTACCATTCTTTAGGTAATTCTCTACTTGAAATTTCTTCAATAACATTACGTATTTCTTCTCTTCTATTTATTGCAATATCTATTTTTTCTGCAAATAATCCCTTGTCATATGTCTCATGATTCATAACTACTACTGGATTAACTCCTATCTGTTTTAATGCATCCAGAAATGGATTTAAGAAGTGCAGAGCATAACTCTCTCCCTCATAATTTGGAGTCCCATCAGGATTTGGAGAAGGGATATATGCTAAAGGGCAACCTATGTATTTTTCATAATCATTTGAGAGGAAATCATATACTCTTCTCAGAGGATCCATTGAATCGACTATGAATATATATTCGGATTTTTCTCCAGCGTCAAGACATGCTCTATGAATCATCTCAGCGGTCAAAATTTCTCTGAGGTGGCCGATGTGAAATTCTCCAGAAGGCGTAATCCCTGAAGCAATCACTTGCGAGCCATATTTTTCAGATAGCCGCTTTGCGGTATGATCTGCCCAATGCATAATCCTACCTCAAACAGTAACTACTCTAACCAGACCTCTAAGAGGTACACCCTCAAGTGCATTGGCTTCTGATTTGTTTGCCAGTACTAGGCAGAGTTTTACCTCAGCACCTGCATTTCTAAGATTCTTAATTGTCTTTTTCAATGTTGTACCAGATGAAACTACATCATCAACTACAACAACCTGTTTACCAGAAACGGAGGCGAATATTTCGGAAATATGTGCCCCTTCTTCTTCGCTAATTGAGCGGCTCACAGCTAAATCTAAATCTAATTGTCCAGCAATTGCTTGAGCAAAGGGTATCCCATTGATACTAATTCCAACAATAGTATCAATTTCATCTCCAATTTCTTCCTCTATGATATCTGCAAATATATACGATATTGCTTCGATTCTACTTGCCTTTACTGCCACAGACCTCCAACCTACTTGAACGTCAGTTGGTCTATCATCAGAGTTTGTGTTGTTGGAATATTCTTCAGTTGATAACCATTGAATTGTTGTTTGAGATAATGACAGTTCATCAGCAATTTGCTGTGTGTTTAAACCGTTACTACGGTGTTGTTTTACTTTGGCTCGAAGCTCGTCTACGCTTAGTGGCATTAAATAGGCCTAAAATCCCGTCCTGTATCAAGCCATCGGATGAAAACTATCTATTTTATTAGTATTTATCGCCTAAAATCTTCCTGTAGAACCAAAACCACCATCTCCTCTTTCGGTCTCACCTAGATTTTCTATACTAACTTCGATAAATTCAGATTTTGGTATTGGAGTTATCAATAATTGTGCGATTCTTTCATTTTTCTGTATTAAATAAGAATCGCCTTCTCCAATCCATGTCATCAATACAAAGAGTTCTCCTCTGTAATCTGCATCAATTGTCCCTATGCTATGAGGGAGAATTAAGCCTTTTTTCCCGAGAGATGAACGAGCTCTGACTTGTCCTTCGAATCCTTCTGGAATAGCAACATGTAATCCAGTTCTAACCATCGTACTACTTCTACGTTTCACAATAGTATCTTCAAGTGAATACAAATCCCATCCTGCTGCATGAACACTTCCTTTAGTCGGCAGTAATGCATCTTCATGTGTTCTCGCTACTTTAACCTCAATCACTTCATCCATGATATTCCCTAAGTAAGGCGGCATTTTACGCTTATCACTGGAGTTTCCCAGTCGGTGGGGTGAAAAGGGATAGTCTTCTCGGAAGGTCGATGGAAGACTTCGACTATGAATCATTGCTAGAAAGAGCACGCGAACGTATTCCAAAAAATATTAGCGAAAGATCCAGATGGACAATGCCTGAACCAGAGATATTGATTGAGGGTAATCAAACAATCCTAAGAAATTTCGCTGCAATAGTCGATGCAATGGACAGAGATGCAAATCATGTATACCAGTTCCTAATAAATGAACTTGGAACATCTGGAACTAGAGAACAAGTAAGAGTGTTATTCAAGGGAAGGGTCCCTCCTAAGAGAATTAAAGAGAAGATAGTCTCATATGTGAAATCCTATATTTTATGTGGGCAATGCAGAGCTCCAGATACTCGTTTCATAAAAGAAGAAAGAACTACTTTACTGAAATGTCAAGCTTGTGGTGCAACTAGGCCAGTTAAACTCTAGAGAATGTGCAGGGGCAATCATCTTAACCGTAGTAAAGTATGTCTCTGTATGATAATGAGAGTATGGGTCGTTTCTAAGGAAGCGGACTTAGATTTAACAGATGGACAAATTAATGGTTGGAGAAATTTTTTGGATTTAGCTATGGCAAAAGGCTGTCTTCGTACAACTCTTGCAGAAGATTCAGAAAGAATCATTGCAGTTTCATATTGGCCTAGTCAAGAAGTTCTAGATTCAGTAGTTAACTCTGAGGCTTACGAGAAAGTAGGTGAGAAAGTAATGGCATCATGGGGTGATCAAATGATTCCAAACCATGAATTGACATTTAATGGTAAAATTTTAGCTGATTCTTAATTCACTATTTAGGAGAAAAATCTAGTAGAACTTTACCTTTATTTTTTCTTTGATGCATATGTTTTTGGGCTCCTGAAACTTCTTCAAATCTCCATACTGAGTCAATAATTGGATTTATTTCTCCTTTCTCTAGTAGCGCTGTTAAATCCTTTAGATGTTTTCTGAAAATTTCTTCATCTTCCATCCTTCCCATATGCACTCCAAAAATTGCCTTATTTGAATTCATCATTTTCATTGGATTAAATTTCGGAGTATTTATCCACATTCTTAAAGCCGCAATAATCGATCTTTTTTCTTTAGGAACCGCTGAAGATGCACCGAAACAATGTAGTTTACCACCATTCCTTAGCGAATTATAGGACCTCATTAAATGCTTACCTGCAACTGGATCTATAGCCTGATGAACTCCTTTTCCATCTGTAAGTTTTTTACATACTTTAACAAAATCTTCGTTATCTCTATCAACAAAATACATTCCCATTGATTCTACAAATTCCTTTTTTATTTTCGAAGCGGTCCCAATGATTATTTCTGCACCGAAGGATTTGCAAATTTGTGCTGCCGCGGTTCCAACACCTCCTGCTGCATGATGAATCAGTATCGCATCTCCTCTTTTGATCCCTCCTAAATGTACTAGCATATGGTAAGCGGTCCCATAAGTTACTGGCATTGCCGCTGCTTGATCGAAACTCATATTATTTGGGATAGGTATTATTCTATTCGAACTAACAATGACCTCTTCTGCATAGCCTCCAAATCCAGTCATTGCGATTACTCTATCTCCAATCTCCAGGTTTTCTACATCTTCACCAATTTCAGTAATAATACCCGAAACTTCGTATCCTGGCGTGAATGGAAAATCAGGATTACTTCCATAGAGACCTTGTCTCATCATTAAATCTGCAAAATTTATTCCTGCTCTATATACTCTTACTTTAACCTGATTCTCTACTGTTTTTTCTAATTTTTCACTTATTATCTCGATTGAATCAGGCCCGCCAATTCTTGTATAAACAATCTTTTTCATCCAATCACACTTACTTGTCACTATACATTAAATAATTTTTAGATATTTCTCCATTGATTATACTTTCAGAAATTTCTAATATTGATTTCTCTTTATTTGGAATAGTGTACCATGTCCCTTCTGGATAAATGACACAAGATACCCCGTTTTCACAACAGCCTAAGCATCCAGATTTATTCACTCGAATATCTTTAATTCCCTTATCTTTAATCGTTCTTTTTAGTTGGGTCATAATTTCTAAAGAATCTTTAGATGCGCAGCAACCTTTAGGGTTTCTTTCATTCCTTTCATTTACACAAACAAATACGTGCTTTTTGATTTCATTCATAAGGACCCTCAAATTTTATCAAATTTCGCTGCAAGTATGAAGTCAGATTCTACCAAACCATCAATTTTATGCGTGAAAATTATTGTTTGCACTCTTCCCCAACTTAATTCAAAATCGGCATGATGATTTTGTTCTTCACAAATTGAACCAGCCACATTAGTAAAATCTAACGCGCGTTGGAAGTTCTCAAATTTCCATTCTCTTAGTAAATGGTGATTATCAATTATCTTCCATTCGGGGCTTAGTTCAGTAATTAGTTCCTCCATCTCATTTACACTAAGAGAGGGGACTCCTCCTTGACAAGGTATACAAATTTTTGATGCTAATTCTAAGTCATCCATTTCAATCCCACACATGATTATCGTCTCTACCATCTACTTGCCTTTCAGCCTCTTCATGTAAATTAGAGCGACGTCTAATTTCCTCTTTCTCAAATGTGAGTAGCTCTTTGTCTTCGATATATGGTTTTCTTAGATGAGTTATCAATCTAAGTTGAACAATTACATCCCTTGCGATTGAACGAAAATCTCCATTTTCATCCCAGATTTCTATGACATTTCTAGATGTTCCAACTAACATGCCTCTGATGTATGGTTCTGTATTCTTAGGAAGTGCTCTAGAGTCCAATAAAATTTCTATCAAATCATCTTTTCTTAAACCTGATTTTCTTCCAATCAATGGTCCTAGAAATATGTCCCTAAGTTCTGATAATTTTGGTTCTCCATATTCTTGATGAATTTTTGTAGCCCATTCTGGTAAATCTCCGGAATCTCTCTCGCTCACTCCACCACTCATACCTCTCGGTCAACTATGTAATAGAAAAATCAACGGGTTCTAAGATTATAATATTAAAAACCTAAATGACTGCTTAATTGAAGTGGGATGGTATAGGCGCAAGGTCAGGGAGAGACCATGGCAATACCACAATGGAGAAGTATTCCTACGGTACTATATCCGCAAGAAATCTTAGATAAAGCGTTTCGAAAGGCTTCCAAACAATCTGATTTAGTAGAAGACCCTGATAAATATCATCGAGTCAGGAAGCAAATGGTTAGAATGATACAATCTGCTTCAGATACTATAGATTCAACTTTGAGAAACTGGGTTGATAAATGGCCCAGTCTTAATGCCCTATCAGAATTTGATAGAGCTTTGATCGATGCTGCAGTTGGAAATGACGATTATCGTAGAAGTCTCGGAGCAATTCAATGGGCAGCAGAACGAGTCAGAAAAATTTCCGGAGAGTCTGAATCAAAAATTCTTCGTTTACGGGACATAGAAAGTTTCCATGAAGCCAGACGACATGCATACGGTAGAATATCTTCTATTGTACATCAAATTTCACCTCAAATACTATGGCTTGGTGAAGCAAGAGACATACTGAGAAAGTTACCATCTGTAGATCCGGATGAGCCTGTAATTGTTGTTGCTGGTTCTCCGAATGTTGGAAAATCCGCTCTAATCGGTGCTTTATCTTCAGGAGAACCTGAAGTGGCAGCGTATCCTTTTACTACTAAACAATTACATCTTGGACATTTTTTGCATAGAAGACGTTCCTACCAAATGGTAGATACACCAGGATTGTTAGATAGGCCTATGGATGAAAGAAACCTTATTGAAATGCAAGCCATTGCTGCATTAGAAAATATTGGAGATATTCTAGTGGTACTAATAGACGCCAGCGAGTCTGGCGGTTCCTCTTTGAATGAGCAACAGAATCTTCTTGATGAGATAAAGTCACTAGTTACTGAAAGACCGATTTTAGTAGTCCACTCTAAATCAGATATTCTTAAAGAAATACCAGAAGGTGCTGAAAATCTTATTTCTACTGTAACTGGTCAAGGAATAGAAGAACTACGGGACATTCTGATTGATACGATTGGTGCTGATAAAATAAATAATCCATTAATACTACCTGAAAATTGGCATATTGAAGAAAACTCTCTAGAGCCTTTAGGTACTAAATATGAGATTGAAAAACGAAGAGAAATGGATAATTAGTTTACATGCCAACTATGTCCACAGGTCTTACAATACAAATCATATCCTCCGTAAGACTTCTGCAATCCACTAATATCTATGGAAGTTCCACAGTTGCTGCATTTCTCGCTCATGTTTATCCGAACTCACCAATGTTATTCAATTACTCGATTCTTAATTCACTAACTCTCTCTAAACTTCAAGAATAATTTCTTTATTGGAAATGCCATTTCTCCTGCTCCTAAGAATAGTGTTAATGATACTAATGCCAGAATCAAATCAACAAACCAGTTGAAACTAATTTGAGTACTTGTAGTTAGAACTTGTTGATCACCAATATCCGCTCCTTCTCTCCCCCCTGTAACAATTCTATAGTCATCTGTCTTTATGTTCCAGATCATTTGTCCATCTAGTTCTTCTGGACCTCCTACAATGATATAATTCTCTATATCTTCAGCAGTACATTCAGTTAGCCAACTTTCCTCATCTGGAGGGCATATTTCAGCTGCATCACTTTTTACTACTGCAAACCAAGCATTATCTGCTTCTTGCCAAGATATTTGTAAATCAATATCTAATATACCAAAAATCGTTGGAGGGGAAATCTCAGGCGTCATTGCTATAAGGCACAAATCAGGGTCCTCAAATTCACAAGGCACCATATCAATAACACTCCCTTCTGGAGGGAGGTCAATTCCTCTAAGACTTCCTAGTAGCAGAATTACACACAATAAT
>FUWD013232382.1_pt1 | contig 15420 bp, 8 predicted proteins | sample 1063281 | NCBI WGS metagenome assembly FUWD01 (sample SAMEA79048168, study PRJEB19326) | metagenome | biome: marine | reverse complement strand
ATAAACCCCTGAGTTTCTGCGAACTGTGAGAATGCGCTTGCTTGATCATCTTCACCCCGACCGAACTGGCACATGACAGTGTTTTTAATAATGTCGTCGTACTGGTGGTCACGTAACCACTCATAAGCGGTTGGGCGATTTTGAACGAGTATGGATGCTCCATACGTTTGTTTGACTTCGACGGTACTACCGTCATCTAGGGCAAACGAAGAGATACCAATTTCAGCAAGCATTGCAGGCATTTCTTCATCAGTGAGCTTCTGAAGGTCTTTCTTGGATTCCTTGAGAGATTTCTCAAGAGTTTCAATCTTTACTTCTTTGTCTCTGATTTGGCGGGCCAACCCGGCTACCGAGGTAAGGCCTTGTTGGTCTATCTTCTCAACACTGGTTGCCTGCTTATTTTCAAAGTCGGCCTCCATCATGTTCGTTAAGTCTTCATTCATAACTTCTCTCCTTCGTGGTTAAAGGCACCTTTTGGGCCTTGACAAATGTAGATATTATCTTATATCCTACACATGTCAAGCGGTTTTAAAAAAAAGAGGAAAATTATGCAGGGCTATAACTACGAGACTACTCCTTATGACCACCAACGGGTTGCGCTGGAAGACTCGTGGTCCGCGGAATACTACGCGCTGTTCATGGAAATGGGCACGGGGAAAACCAAGGTAGCTATCGATACGATGGCTGTATTATATGAAGCGGGGAAGTTAAATTCCGTGTTAATTATAGCGCCGAAAGGTGTTTACGACAACTGGGTCAAGGGTGAGATACCTATCCACCTGCCAAAGCGCATACCTCGTAAGGTGTGTCGATGGACCCCCTCTAAAACTAAACGGTTTGAGGAGGAGCTTACTGACTTTATTGTCGATAGAGAGCCCTTCCTGAAGATTTTTGTTATGAACGTAGAGGCGTTTTCTAGCCCACGTGGAACAGATGCTGCAACTGCCTTCCTGTATCAGAACCCGGCGAACATGGTTATTGTGGACGAGTCTACAACTATAAAGAACCGTAAAGCAGCTAGGACCAAGAACATCATGGCCTTACAGAAAAGGTCTAAGTATCGTCGCATATTAACGGGATCACCTATTACCAAGAGCCCTATGGATTTGTTTAGCCAGTGCGCCTTTCTGGAGGATAAGTCGCTAGGCTTTAATAGCTATTATGCTTTCCAATCACGGTACGCGAACATCCAACAGCGGACCATGGGCCATCGCAGCTTTCAGCAGATCATGGGTTACCGTCGTTTAGACGAGCTTGCTGAAAAATTAGACACCTTTAGTAACAGGGTGCTCAAGATGGACTGCCTAGATTTACCTGCCAAGGTGTATATTCGGCGCGACGTGGAACTGACCTTGGAGCAGGACCGTCTATATAGGCAGATGAAAAAGTTAGCTTTGGCTAAGTTAGAAAGCGGGGAGTTGGCAACAACTGCTAGTGTACTGACACAGATTATGCGTTTGCAGCAAATTTGCTGCGGCCACCTCATGCCTGACGAAGGTGAGATACAGCTCGTAAAAAGTAACCGGTTAAACGAGCTTATGAACGTGGCTGAAGAGTTACAGGGTAAAGCAATCATTTGGGCGACGTATACGCACGACATCCAACAGATAGCCGAGGCCCTGCGCGACCGTTTCGGGCCCGATTCGGTCGCAACCTATTATGGGGATACACCTCAAGACGAAAGGCAGGAGATTGTTAATGCTTTCCAAGACCCGGAGAACCCCTTGCGGTTCTTTGTGGGACAGCCCAAGACAGGCGGTTACGGAATTACGCTAACTGCGGCAAATACCGTTATTTATTTTAGCAACAGTTACGATTTGGAGATAAGACTGCAATCAGAGGATAGAGCGCACCGTATCGGACAAACCAACAAAGTGACGTACATTGACTTAGTTTCCCCCGGCACCATCGACGAGAAATCTTACAAGCTTTAAGGGATAAGGTAGATATAGCAGGTCAGGTACTACGTGAAGATACTAAGAGTTGGTTGCGGTAACTACGACTTTTTAGACTTCGCGCCTGAACATTTCCAACGTTTTCGTGACAAGTTGTTGGGAGTGTTTGGGTCGTTTTGTTTCTTTTTAGACAGCCCTTTCTTTATGCCAAGGCTTCTTGCACAGTAGCTGTCACCTTTTGAGGTCCCTGCACGAACTCTGGGACCACCGCCTTTAGCCTTTCCGGCTTGTCCGTAACTAACCTTTTTGCCGGAAGAAGTTACTTTAACTTTTGCTTTGCCTTTTGCAGGTTTTTTTGTAGGCATCTTTAATAGACCGTCATGCCGTTGGGTAGCTGCTGGGTCAAAGACATTCCCCCGGATTGTTCCTTTCCAGATGGTCCGCCACCCCGCTGTATCGGAGGAGGGATGTTTTGCTGGTATTGACTCATTAGGCCTTTTTGGTAAGACCCGCCACCGTAACCAAAGCTTTCTTCCGCGCCAAAATGTGCGCGTTCGGCTTGATCTACCATGTCGATAAACTCAGAGACTTGTTCTTGAGAGGATTCGGCTTGTGGAGCGGTGTATACGTTGTTTAAATAGTTACCATAAACTTCGAGAGGAGCACCACCCATTTGAGCTTGTTGCATCCCCATCATATTTTGAAATAAACCACCTACGCCGCCCATCTGCATTCCTTGTTGCGGGGCTAGGGGTGCCACGTTGCTATCCTGTTGTCCGGGGATCATCGCCGTGCGCGTTTGCCCCTGATAGTTCTCTGGCATAACCGCCATGTGGTTGGTCATCTTTGGCATAGGATCAGCATACGGAGACGCCATTCCCCCCAGTTGCATGTGTTGCACGATTCCGCCATCCGCGTATTGAGCGGTGCCCGCGTTACCCGCTAGGCCACCACTTGTATGGCCTGCCCTTCCCGCTAAACTAAATCCGGGATTAGTGCCGCCTGTACCAAAGTTAGCATAAGACGTTGGGATAACTTCTCTGCCTCTTTGGTCAACAGCTTGCCGGGAGGCCACTTTGGCGTCAAGGCTCGCGATAAAAGCATCGTATTGAGCTTGATCGTAATTGTATTTTTCCGGGTTATTAATACGGTCTGTTTCGTTTTCAGTGTAAATATTTGGACGACCGCCGTACATATCAAAAATTGGCATTATTGTGCGCCTCCCATCAAACTACCTATACCCATTAGTTCACGATCTTCTGGAAAAAGAGCTGCAAACCTAGCCCGGTCAACGGGTCCTGACTGATTAACAGGTGGCCTTTGCGGGGCCGCAGGTGCCTGAAGAACAGGGCTAGGCGCAGAACCGCCACCTATGGTGGGAGCCATGGCGGACGGATTCATTGACCCCTGAATATTACTCGGGGGTAAAACTTGTTGCTGTACGGGTGCAGGTGCAGGTGCAGGTGGGAAGGCCAACTGCTGTTTACTGTAATCGGCTTCTCTGTCGCCCATTTCCCCCGGTCTAACAAAACTTTCATCCGAGAAGACATCACGTTCTACTTTAACGCCTAATCTAAGGACTTGAGAGCCTAGCATTTTCTGTAACTGAGACAGGTTGTTAACTAACTCGTCCGCATTTTTAGCTTCTTTTATCGCCAGTCCTAACATCTCAGGGTCAGCAAATATACGGGACATATTGTTTATAACCAAAGTTTCCGGCCCCGTAACAAGCCTCATTGCGGCCTCAACTCCTTCTCTACCCGCCGTGATACTTGCACCGACGCCAACATCCTGTAGGCCTATTGCACCTAATAACTTCTTGAAACGGGCAAGCGAAGCACCTGCAACCATTGCACCCCCTACTCGAAGCATACCAAGGGAAGCATAACTAGGACGCTTAAATAACTCTCCGGAAAGCTCGTTGTTTGCTATACCTTCCTCTACGTTACGCATCTGATCAACGGCTTTTTGCAAGTTTTTAATGTAGGCCTCATCAACCATGCCGTTGTTCTTCATAAAGTCCATTAATCTTAAACCGCCTTCGACGGAAGTTGCATCTACGTTTTTTAAGTCAGAAAACAACGTGTCATAATAAATAGTTGGACTAAAAGCAAATCCCGGACCACCCGCTTTAGTTACAGCGTAATTAGAGATAGCTGCTCGCATACCGTCTAAGACCTGATCGGACGTGTATACCGCCCCAGACTCATTGTCGGTGTAGCTTCCTTTGTTCTTTATTTTATCAACCATGGTCTGCAAAGCTTTTCGAGACGATACTTTACTTTCACCTGCAACAATTTGAGAAATCACTTTAGTTGCACTATCGGGCCTTTGTAAAAACCATGTAAACGCTTTTTGTTCGTCTGTGTTTCTAAGGGATTTCGCTTGAGCGGTAGCTTCCATCATTAATTTTTGAGCACTTTCCGCGCTATCTAAGTCTCTCGCAAAGCCCGGAAAAATAGCAAACAATGCTTTACTGTTAGGACGATTCTTATACTGTTCTAATTTCTTCAAATTGACTGTGCGGATTATTTCACCTGTTACCGGATCAACTTTTTGATCCATGATGTTTTTACGTCCGTCTCGGATGATCAACTCGAAGACTTCGTTAAGCTCTGAGCCGGTTTGTTCAGCGTCAAACTTCACATCGTTATAGCGTTGGCCTGAACTTTTATCTGTATACGAAATAGTTGAGATATCTCCAGCTTCTTTCCGAAGAAAGTCTACCGCGGCCTGCATCTGGTTTATCCGAGCTAACGGTATGTCGTCGCCTTTTCTTACGGCGTTAACGGCGTCTAAAGGGTCTAAAACCATGCCTCTTTGAGCATTAACTTTAGATGTTTCAGAGACAAAAGTCCTTGAAATTACGTTGTGCATTCCGTAAGTAAAAGCCTTTGCTTTTGTATACGCTTCTACAATCTCAGCCTGATTTGTGGTTAAGAGTTCACCGGCTTCATTCAGAAACACACCGTCCGCATCCATTCCGGTCATGTCTTGGTCTATGGCTTTGATTAAACTGTTAATGTGCGTAGCCATACTGTCCATAGGGTTAACGCGTTCTCTAGCTGATTTTAATGATTTAAAATGAGCTTGCATTTCACGCAACCGGCTAAACTGAACAGGAAAATCTGCGGGAATAGGGTTCCCGTCGCCATCTGTTTTAGGATTATAATAGGCATCCATGGCCGCAAAGTCATCTTTGTAACCACCTAACAAAGTATTAAACTCTGTTTGAGACCCGTCACTACTAAACTTGAGACCACCTTCTGAGACAGGAACTTCAAAAATAGTAAGCGAGTTCGGTTGACGTACTTTAGTACCGTCTGCCGTACTAAACTGTCGTACTTCAAAGTCGGGTACAGCGCGGTACAACTTGTCCCGTTTTGTCTTTAAGCTGGCCACAAGCTTCAATTGAAGGTCGTAAAATCTTTTTCCAAGGGCCGCGTCTTGCGGAATTGTTTCATCGTTTCCAAACACTCTTTCGGAAGCAGCTATTAACTTTGTGTTTGCTCCTTCGATTAAGTCAATGGCTTCTTGCTCCACTATTCTTTGTTCGATAGCCGCGGCCAACTGCAAGCCTTCTGGAGTCTGTGTCTGGCGGAGTTTAAGTATGGCTTCTTTAGAATCCGCAACAAATTGTTCACGCCCTTTCTCGGTAGCAACGGCTAAATCTTTTTCACGAGTAGCCAACTGAGCTTCAGTTCTGGCCATTACGGGGGCTAAAGCCGAGCCCGCTTCAGTTGCAACGGTTGTGGGTAGTGGCGCATCGTCACCTTTAGGTGCGTTCAGTAAAGTTTCTATTAACGCATCTAATTCAGCATCGGGGTTTTCGGCGTCTAAGTATTCGGGACTGTTCCGTATTTCGTTTGTAATTCTTTTACCGGCTTCTTGGTTTAGGCCTTCCGAAAGAAGACCTTTACCTCTTGCGCTGACATCACCTTTTATAAGGCTTTTAACAACATTTGTAGTGGCTTGCGTAACGGCCAGTACAGGCTTTACCGTTAACAAGGAAACTGGAGCCGATAACAACTCCATTCCGAAACGTACACCCTCGCTTCCGGGGGCTAGTTTTTCAGCGTTATATGCGGCAACACCCATTCCACCTATTACTAGCGATTCTACGCCTAAGAAAGTTTTAGGGTTTCTAGCGCCTGCCTCTAACGCTTCTTTACCGCCTCTCATAATAGTGTCAGTTATTCGAGTAGCAGTAGGCCCTTTTGCAATATTAGGTGTAAGGGCTTTACGAATAGGGCCTTTACTGGCTTGTGTGGCCGCTGCGGTAAGTGCTCTTTCAGTGATGTCTTTTCCATACAACTTAACTAATGTATCCGGCTTAAACTTACTGGAAGCAATAGTTGCAAAATTTTCTAACGTTTTGGCGGCATTAAACGCCTCGCCTAACGGTTTTGCGGCTAAACGAGTACCAACCCATGGAGAGGCTAGGAAAGTAAGCCCGTAGGCCGTGGTTTCACCTGCATTATAAGCCGCTTGTAAGCTAGGGATTACGATAGGGTCCGGCTCGTCAAATAACCACTCGTTAACGTAGTCTGCAACAGGCTGTAAAACACCTGAACCCACTACCGCACCTATTCCTGCCGCAACTAATTTACCACCTACGTCCAAAACTTTTCCGGGACCGGGAAGTCCCGTGCGAGGAACCCGTGACATATAGGCCGCAGCTCCAAGTCGAGCGCCTTGCCACCCACCAAGCGTCATAAACCCTGCGTCTACGGCAGTATTTCTTAAACCACCACCGGCAAAGGCGGAAAGATTGTAGTTTTTTTCTTCATAAATAGGTTGCCCTGCTTCATCTACAGCAGGTGTCCCGTCAGCATTTTGGCTTTGGACAGGAGGGTCATATTTTCCGTAATCTTCTAAGTCGGTGAACATTGCCAAAATAGCTTCATCTGACATACTTCTACTTAGCGTAGGAATGTCTCCCGCAGGCTTTATAAGGTCTAATACATCCGCTGAACCGTCTTTTAAATCTTCGTATGTGAAATTAAAATGTGGCAGTTGTTGTTTTACAATCCCAACAACGTCTCGGGTTACACCTTCAATGCCTTTTTCTTCTAATTTTTGAGCGAACAACTCTTTGTCGCCGAAAGAGAACAACGGGGGTAATTCTTCCGATACGACGTCTTCGTCCGGGAGGGGCACTACAGGATACTCTTCCGCTCCAAAAGGAATCGGTTGCAGGTCGTCCACGCTTTCTTCGGGGTCGGGTTGATTACTTAATGGAGTTAAACCTGTTGTAGTCATCTAATTTCCACCGCCTTGTTGTTTTTGAGCTTCTTTGTAAAGGACGTTACGGTTTTGTTGTACAGTGCCTTGCCCTACTGTACCACCAACACCTTGTCTTCCGCTCAAAAATGAATCCATTTGATCACCAAATTGAACATACTCAGTAAGTAAGTTTTTCAGTTGCCTAGCAGTTTTCCTAGCAGTTTGTATATCGGTGTTAGAGTAACCGCTTGGATCACCACCGAATTCCGGCAATAACTCAACTTGTTCATCTAATGATGTAGCCAGTATCCCTGCGATAGAGTTTAACGAAGCTCGGGCCTTTGCGTCAAACTTAAAGACTCCGGGTTGTAAGGGGTCTAAAAACTCATTGATCTCATCTTGAACTGATTTTAAAACTCTACCTTCGGTTACAGCGGAAGTGATCCTTCCTTTTGTTAACGTTTTTAAAGCTTTAAAGTCATTGTCCGCTTGATAAATCATCAACCCTTCTGAACTAACACGTCCCCCGGTAACGTCTCGGGCAACTTCATTATAAATTGTCGCAATACGATCCGGGCCAGTAGAGAGGCCACGGGCAACGTCATAGTTCACACCCGCTTTATATATTTGCGTAGGAATCATTCTCCATGATTCTGAAGACAAGTCTGTTCTCCCCGACTCATCTAGTAACGTAACATTAAACTCCGGCGAATTTAGGATGTCTCTAGGTAATGTCCCTTTGTCCTCACTTCGATAGTCTTGTAACGCAGTGATTACTGCTCCAGTGTCGGCCTGCTCACGAAGGCTTAGTATCGCGTCGCTGGTGTTGTCTTCTTTTTCAGGGAGATTAAACGGTGTCGTTTCATATCCACCCGCCATCCTGTTTCGGATTGCCTTCAATAACGGTCCACTTAATGGCTTAGACGGCGACGTAACCTGCTGGCCTTGAATAGTAGTTGTCGAAGGCATTTGCATTTCGCCAATAATCTGCTCGAATTGCGCAGTTTCGGAGGGGTTCAGAGTCCCGTCTCCATAAGCAGTTAAACGGGCGCTATCTGTAACAAATAGAGTCCTTGCATCCAACTTAGGCGTAGTGGGCCTAGAAGGGGTGGTTACCCTTTCAAACCCTTCTTTTAACAAGTCGTCAATATTTGGATCAGACGCCAAAGGATTTAACGTTTCGTTGGTAGTAGCATTGTAAAGGGTTACACGAGCCGTTGACAAAGGTGTTTGCGAGGTGGTCCCAGTGTAAGTCCAATTTTCGTCATCTATAAGCTTTTTAGCTTCAGGCGACCCTTTGACAACTGTTTTTATAGAACCGTCTACCGCCGATCTGAAATTAATAGGCGTGTCTTTACCTTCTGTACTTTGCGAGGCGTTGCCGGTTAAGACCAAGTTAGGGTCATTTATAGCCGCCAAGGCTTCAGGCGAACCCTGTACAAAAGTTGAAATGCCCCCCGTAGTCTGGTTTCGGAAATTTACACCTTTAGTTTTATCGTCAGCACTTTGAGAGACAGGGCCCGTAGCGGTAAAACCAAGTCTGATGGCATTGTAAAACTCAGGGCTACCTTTTAGGGTTGTAACAATTTTCCCCTCTGCGTTAAAAAAGTTTTGCGTCCCAGAAGAAGCTGCCGTAGATGCGGCTTTTGCCTTTTGCAATTCTTGGGCTTCGGCACTTTGCAGGGCCATTAAATCAATCTTCATTTTCTCATCGCGCATGTCTTTTTTACGACCGCGGTCTGTTGTCATTTGATCTTTTGCGCGAGCACCTATCTTTTCAAATAATTGTGTGTCAGTAGCGGCTTGCGCTAACCGTTGTCCGGGACTCATCTGCCTGTCACCGGGGGTAGCAAAAGCCAAGGCTGTACCTGCCACATCAAAAAGCATTTGAGCTTGGGTCATATCCCTTTCAGCATCAATATCGACTTGATCATAAGCTTTTGGGCCAATAATGCTGTTATATAAAGACTGACGTTCGTCAAAACTTGACTGTAACCCACTGGGGACGACACCGCCCGGTGCCATATAATGGACCGCGCCGCCTTGGTTAAAATTTACAGGAGCTGGGCCCTCCGGAGCGCCCATGTTAACAGTAGACATAATGCCTTCAGCCATCGCACCTTCAATAGGCGCGTTCATTTCGTCTTGAGCTAATCCGCCAATACCTTGGTCAACCGCAGCCATCTGCATAATAGGTTGTATCAAAGTTAGCACTGATTCAGGCGTTGCCTGCGCATCTTCTGGACCAACTATTTCAGCAAGCTCGGCGTACCGACCTTCTACTGGGACCTGATCGCCGCGGATACCGTTCATTACGGTCTCATAATCCTGTGCGTTATCTAAATCTTCCATTTGAGAAGCGTAGTTCCCCAACATTCCCTCAAGAACTGTAGGATCAATACCGTTCTGCATTGCGCCTTCCGCCGCAGCATTGATATCCATACCACCTTGATCACCCCTTGCCATCATTCCGGGCATTTGTGGGGCTGGTCCTTGTGGCGCGGGCATTGCGGAATCAGGCATCATAGAACCATCAGGCATCTGATGCATCGCTCCCCCTTCCTGCATAGGGTAGACTTGGCCACCTTGGGCAAACATTTGACGCCCCATTATCTCTCTATTCATTAAAACAACCCCGCTTTGCTGGCACCGGCTGCTGCTGACAATCCGGCTACGCCCAAACCAAGTATCTGTTGGGCCGGTGAAGTGCTTGGAGCAGTGGCAGACGTAATAGACTGCTGACTGGTTGGAGCACCTTTGTATATATCGGATAAGAATCCGACACGCTGATATGGTTCATAAAGCTGCGCCATCTGTGTTTGACGCGCTGCTTCAAGTTCGGCCTGTTGTTGTCCTTGCTGTTGCTTACCAACATCGAAGATAAACCCGGCTTCTTTCTGACCAAGGTTTTGATCAAGCTCGCCCAGTGCTGCTTGACGCAGACCGAGTTGGCTAAGACCTTCACCTTGTTGAATATTAAGCTGACCGTAGTTAGTTCCGAGAGCCCCGATACCTTCTCCGATTCTGCTTTGTAGTTCTGCGCCCTGCATTCCTAACGCACCTGCCTGCTGTGCACCCTGCACACCTAGTTGCGCTTGGTTTTGACCTAGCGAACCGGCTTGTCCTGCAAGTTGACCTGCTAATTGCTCGGCAGATATACCCATTTGAGCGGCACGTTGTGCAATGTCGGCTTGTGATGACGCCGCAGATAGGCCTAACTGAGCCTGTTGGCCAGTCAATTGCCCACTAAGCTGTGCGGCAGACATACCGGTTGACGTTTGAAGTTGCTGTAAGCTCATGCCTGTTTGAGCAAGAGCTTGTGCGTTGGCCGCGGCCATTTGTTCGCGGACAAGTTTAACTGTCCCGCCGTTTGCGCGGCGTTTATACCCATTTGACCACCGGCTTGAGCACCGCTCTGTGCCATTTGCGCCGCAGACATACCCAATTGAGCACCTGACTGAGCACCTGACTGAGCTAATTGAGCGGCAGACATCCCTAATTGGGACCCTTGTTGCGCTGCTGTTAGCCCGGCCTGAGAAATAAGCTGTTCGGCAGACATACCCGTTTGAGCTTGTTGTTGCGCCAATTGACCGGCAAGTTGCTCTACTGAAATGCCCATTTGCGCGGCTTGGCCTGCCAACTGGCCCTGCAATTGAGCGCCCGACATACCAAGCTGTCCGGCTAATTGCTCGGCTGCTTGGCCCAATTGACCCGTTTGTGCAAAGTTGGAGGACGCAAGTTGTGCAGCACTTAATCCGGTGCTGGCCTGCTGGCCTGCTGTTTGGGCCGCTAACTGCTCGGCAGATAATCCTAACTGACCTGCCTGCTGTGCAGAGGATGCCAACAACTGGTTAGCCGACAGACCCGTTTGAGCCTGCTGTTGCAGCAACTGTCCTGCAAATTGTTCCGCCGACATGCCAAATTGAGCCGCTTGACCTGCTAACTGACCTTGCAACTGCGCGGCTGACATACCTAACTGACCCGCTAACTGCTCGGCAGCTTGACCTGATTGACCGGCTTGTGCAAAGTTTGAGGCCGCGAGCTGTTCCGCAGCCATTTGCTGCTGCCCAACGTTTAACGAACCTTGTTGCGCCATTTGTTCTGCGGACATACCTAACTGGCCCGATTGCGCCAAGTTTGAAGCAGCTAACTGACTTGCCCCTTGCGCCAACTGACCTTGTTGGCCGTAAGCAGAAAGCCCTAGCTGTCCGCCTTGGGTTAAACCTTGCTGCGCCAACTGTTCTGCGGACATACCTGTTGTAGCGGCTAATTGCTCTGCGGAAAGGCCTAATTGACCTTGCTGTTGAGCTGTTTGAGCAGCCAATTGTTCTGCCGATAAGCCAAGTTGTCCTGCCGATTGTGCGGCTTGTATACCGGATGAGGCACCTTGAGCGCCAATCGAACCAGTAAGCTGTGCGGCTTGCTGACTACGGCCTTGTTGAGCTTCATAAGCTTGTTGAGCCCGTTGAGACGCGCTTTCAAAACCTTGTTGACGCATTCCAGCCGCAGTACGGCCCTGTTGTTCAAGAACTTGTCGGTTAACTTCGTTCTGGGCCACTGCTTGACGTGATCCGCCAAAAGCGCTGCACTACAGCTTGAGCATCTACACCTGCTGTTGAATATCGCCAGCACGTCTAACATCCGCCAACGCTTGTTGAACCGCGGCATCTTCGTACTGGTTCATATAAGCACCAGCACTGGAAGGATCATAAGCACCAGTAGTTCCGGCTAATCCAGCAATGCCTTGTTGAGCGGATTGTGTTCCTAACGCGCCTGCTTGTTGTAAAGCTCTAGCGGCGTCACTTGTAATACCTCTTGCGCCAGAAATAGCAGATTGGGTTTGTGAAGCCGCTTGTTGTGCTGCCGTCTGACCCCCTGTTCTAGCTTGGCCTGCAACATTTCTAGCCGCTGTCGCAACATCATCAATTCCGCCCATGGCTCTTTCATAAGCACCTATTCCGCCAACACCCGCCGCTTCCGCGTCGGTTCTAGCTTGGCCACTTACGCCACTTAAGCCTTGTCCTGCTTGTTGGGCTGCGAGCCGTGCAGCGTCAGTAGCACCTGCTACGCCGACACCTGTTTGCTGTGCCGCGGCCCGTGCAGCGTCAGATACGCCCGCTAAACCTTGAGCCGTTCCAGCAGCACCTAATCTAGCGCCTAACCCTGCTTGAGACGCTGCATCCGAACCGGCTAACCCGGCTGCGCCAAGTGCTTGCGCTCCTCCGGCGGCTGTGGCCCGTGCTGCATTAATAGCTTGTTGTGTTGCCGCCCCGGCTTCTTGTGCCGCAGCTAATCCACCAATTCCTGCTTGACTTAGACCCGCTCCGGCACCTGTAACGGCTTGACGTGCCCCTGCAATAGCGGTATCGGTCGCAAGACCCGCTTGCTGGGCCGCGATCTGAGCTTGTTGGTTAACTTGTGCTAGACTTTCGCCCGTTTGAGCCGCATTTATTCGAGCCCCTAAACCGGCGTCGGCGGCAATACCTGCGCCGCTAAGTCCCGCTTGACCTAATGCCCCTGCACCTTGTGCGGCAGCATTTCGAGCGGCGGTAATAGCATCTGATGTTGCAGTGTTTGCAGTCCCGGCAATATCTCTACCGGCTAAAGCGGTTTGTGCCGCAGAGGTTAAACCGGCCTGTCCGGCAGCAGCTTGTTGTGCGGCTAACGTGCTTGCGGCATTTAAACCAGCTTGGCCTTGACCCGCTTGGAGAACGCCCGCTAAACTCGCAGCGTCCATACCTGCTTGAGCAGTCCCGGCAGCATTTAAAGCATTTTGACCGGCTGTTGTAGTGCCTGCTCGCGCAGCATTCGTTGAAGAAGCTAACTGCTCTCCAAGAGTTGTAGCAACACCCGTTTGACCGGCAACATTTACAGCATTTTGAGCCTGTGCTAACGCCGCATTGTTTCCTAACTGAGCATTAGATACGACTCCCGGCATCAAGCCAGAAGCGGCACCGCTCGCATTTTGTCCGGCAAGAGCCGCGGCCCGTGCTCCGGCGGCGGCTGTCCCGAGGCCCGTGGTTGCTGTTTCAGTAGCACCCGCGCCATAATCTATCGCATTTTGAATACCAGTTTGAGCCGCTGTAGTTTGACCTGTTACGTTAGCCGCGGCATTACGCATCAAGTCGCCAGCTTCAGCTTGGAATGGCAAAGCTCCCGCCATTGTGTTACCAAGAGCTTGTTGAGCGTCGCCTAATGTATAACCGGCTTCCTGTAAATAAGGCTGATAACCACCAATACCCGCTTCCGCGAGTTCAGTTGCCTTAATCTGGAGGCCAGACATTTCCGCAACCATTTGAGGCGGTATTTCAATGCCTTGGTCCGCAAGTTGTTTTGCCGATTGAAGGAGACCTAGCTTGTAGGCCTCAATTTCGGGTGCTTCGCGGACAATCTGTTCTGAAGTTTCAGCCATTACGCTGTATTCCTCCCACGACTCTCAAGATTTCTCATTACAGAGTACATACTCTTGATACCGTTGTTAAGGTTTCCGTTACCCAAGCCTCGTACTGCGTCGGTAGTCATTACAAACTCACCGGGCATTAACATGGCTCGAACACTGTCTTGGCCTTGAACTCCTTCAGTAGGAGCAATACCCCCATTACGGCGAGGGAAGATAGGACCACCTTCAGCGGCTCCTTGCACATAAGGACGTGCAAACGGACCACCGGGGTTACTGGCCATCAGATAACCGTTCTCTGAAATAGCTTGTTGCTGCATCCCCCCAGTTGGTTGGAACGGTATACATAGAAGTATCTGGCGCTTCAACGGTGTACTCGTTTTCAACTTCTTCGTACTCACCTGTGTCTGGATTCAAACGGGTAGCACCAAGGTCTGCAACTAGATACTTAGCCGGATCGGCGGCAATAAGGTCGGCACCTGTAGTTACTGTACCGTCTTCTTGGCGTTGTACTAATCCGGGCATTTCTTGCTCGGGTACGTCAAAGAAACCAGCACCTGCGGCTCCAATTCCAGCAATTGCGGCAGTAGGTCCAAACCTAGCCAGCATTCCGGGTTGACTCGATTTTATAGCAGCCTTTAAACCAGCGTCGGTTGGCGTTATACCCTTGTCTGCCATGCTTGCAAGATACTTGTTTTCTGCCGTAGTTGCCGCTTCAGCTAATTCAAGTTCGGTCTTACCCCCACGTTTAATGTAATCTCCGGCTTTTTCCATGAAACCGGGGTCGTCAACGTTAATACTTTCACTAACGGTAGTTCCACCAGTATCAACAACAGATTCTGTTGCGGCGTCTGCGATAGGTGTTTCAGAAATAATAACGTTACCACTAGCGTCTAATAGCTGACCTTGGGAGTTTACAACCGCGCCGTCAGCATTAATGTACGAATCGCCGCCAAATGAGTCTACTTTACCCGGAACTTTAGAGACTCCGGGAGCCGCAGCAATGTAATCACTGAAGAAGGTTTGTTTTGCACCACCCCCAGCTCCGCCAGTAAGGTTGGCGGCTTTAGTAGCTTCTGATCCAAACACGTTACCGGCACTTGTCATAGCACCCGACGCAGTTTGGCTTATACGACCTAATGGGTCAGCAAGTCCCGCTTGGACGTTTGCCCCAAATGTAGCTTCTGCTCCAGTAAAGCCTTGGAACACGGCACCCGTAGCACCAGAAATAAGAGCGGACTTCAAAGCGTCCTTAATACTGCCGCCATTTATAAGCGTTCCAATACCAGAACCCATCGCCGCACCGTAAATTGGTCCGAGAGGCGTGAAGGCTAATGCGATAGGCAAGATAATTGGAGCAATCTTCTTGACGACCTTAACAACAGCTTTAACAACCTTCTTAATGCCCTTCCAAAGCTTGGAAAAGAATCCAAACTCCATCAAGCCTGTTTCAGGGTTAATACTGTTGGCCTCGCTGCCCACAACGTACTGTTCAGGGTCTTCGATACCGTTATCGCGTAAATTCTTAAAAATCTGTTCTTTTAGGGCGGGATTGTTTTCGATCAAGGCAAGAGGAACAACAATCTCACCTGTTTGAATGTGTGCAACACTATCATCGCCAAAGCGACCATAGCCTGCCATTTTCTTAGCAACCGCGGTAAACTGGCCTAAACCGGCTTCGCCAAACTCTTTCTTAGCTTCTTCGGCTTCAAGAACGGCAAAGTCTTCTTCAGACATAGCAAAACCACCGATACCACCTTCTGGAACAGATAGTTCAGTGGACGTATCTTCAACATTTTCGTCTTCGGAGTCCGTTTCAACACCTTCAATAACTACTTCTATTTCGGGTTCTTCAACGATTACTTCAATTTCTTTTGCTAATTTTGCCATATCCCGCTCCAC
>FUWD013429067.1_pt1 | contig 15424 bp, 17 predicted proteins | sample 1063281 | NCBI WGS metagenome assembly FUWD01 (sample SAMEA79048168, study PRJEB19326) | metagenome | biome: marine | reverse complement strand
TTTTCTTTAGCTGCGCTAATCAAACCAGTTCTAATTTGCTTATCAGATTCATCAAATGCTTTTTGCAAATCGTCAGCAACAGCTGAAGAAATTTTGTTTTTAAGCTCTGAATAATCTTTTTCTTCTATTTTCCATCTTTCTTTACCTGCTTCTTTTGCAAATTCTTTAATCAAATTGATGACTTCTTTAGCTTTGTCATGACCAAATTTAACTGCATCTAACATTTGTTTTTCTGTCAGACCTGATGCCTCTGATTCAACCATCAATACTGCATCTTCTGTACCAGCAACTATTAGCTCTAACTGTGAGCTTTTGATTTGCTCTTTAGTTGGGTTTAAAATAAATTCTCCATCGATCATTCCTACTTTTGCCGCGGCCACAGGTCCCATAAAAGGAATTCCTGAAATAGCCAAAGCTGCAGAACTTGCGATTAATGCTAGTGCTTCTGGATCATTTTCTTTGTCATAAGATATTACCGTAGGTAACACCTGAGTTTCATTTCTAAATGAACTTGGAAACAAAGGTCTGATGGGTCTATCGATTAATCTTGAAATTAATGTTTCAGCTTCTGTGGGTCTAGCTTCTCTTTTGAAGTAACCACCTGGAATTTTTCCAGCTGCATAATATTTTTCTTGGTAGTTAACTGTTAAGGGGAAAAAATCCATATCAGGTTTAGCTTGTTTTGCTGCCACTGCAGTTGCCAAGATAACCGTCTCTCCACAAGTAAGCATAACCGCTCCGTCAGCTTGACGTGCAACTCTACCTGTTTCTAAAGTTAATTTTTTACCGCCCCAATTAATCTCTTTTTTTACAATGTTAAACATAAGGTTCTATTTACGCAGACCTAACTGCTCTAACACTTTTTTATAAGTAGAGGGCTCTTTTTTGCTTAAATATTCTAGTAGTTTTTTTCTTCTAGAAATTATTTTAGCTAATCCTGTGTTTGAATGCTTGTCTTTTTTATTTTTAGCAAAATGGGTTGTTAAATATTTAACGCGCTCCGTTAAAATACCCACTTGAACTTCTGATGAACCAACATCAGTTTTATGTTTTTGCAAACTCTTTATAATTTCTTTTTTCTCAATTTTTTTCTTTGGCATAATCCTTTAAATGTTTAAAATTCTTTTGGGATAAAAAAATCCAGATTTTAATTCTCCGAATGCGAGTACCTGGTTTTGATTTTGTGCTATTAACTTCTTAAGATCAATTGCTCCAAACTCTTCCAACATGCTTACTTTCATTCCGTTTTTAATAAGCTTTATTCTTTTATCTTCTAATTTTATGGATGGTATATGTATTAAAACCCTATTAATTTCAAGTAAGTATTTTTGAAAGTCACTTTTTTCCATGTTTTTAACGATAAAATCCATATTTAAAGAGGCTTTTTGGGTAAATTGGCCATATCTACGTCTTAAAATTTTGGAGGCATATCCGAATGTATTTAAAGAATAGGCTATGTCCCTAATTAAACTTCGAACATAAGTTCCCAATCCGCAATTAACTAAAAAAGAGGTTTTTCCCTCGCCATGAGATACCACTCTTATATTGCAAATTTCAACTTTTTGAGATTTTAAATCGAAAGGTTGATTATTTCTTGCTAGATTGTAGCAACGTTCTCCATTAATTTTTTTAGCTGAATATCTAGGAGGAACTTGATTAATAAGGCCAATAAAAGAATGTAGTTTTTTTTGAATATCTTCTTTTGATGGTATTACTAAAGAGGAATTCGTAACTTCTCCTTCCGCATCTAAAGTAGATGTTTCCTTTCCCCAAGTAGCTTCAAAAAAATAAGTTTTTTTTAGTTCTGACAAATAAGGGATAGATTTTGTTGCTTCACCTATAGCTACAGGCAATATTCCTTCTGCTAAGGGATCTAATGTTCCAGCGTGTCCAATTTTTTTAAGTTTAAATTTAGACTTAAGTACATTCAAACAATAAGTAGAAGTGTAGCCTTTTGGTTTGTAAATATTAATCCAGCCATTCATTTTGATTTTGAATTCTCAGTTATAATTTTTTCTATTTTTTCTGCATAATCAAAAGATAGATCTAAAACAAATTTTAAATTAGGTAAAAATTTTGCCGTCCAAGATGCCTTGACTCTTCTTTTAACTTCATAAGAAAATTGATTTAAAGTTTCAAGCGCTAGCTCTGGTTTATTTCCAGATAGTGGAACAAAATAAACTCTAGCATGTCTCAGGTCAGGGCTAACCCTAACTTCTGTTATAGTAATATTTCTTGTTGAAATCGAGGGAAGAACAATTTGATCTTTAATAAAAAGATTCGCAATAATCTTTTTTAAAGTTTCTCCTACCTTAAGCTGTCTTTGAGATAATGGTTTAGAGGTATTCTCATAGTCCATTAAATTTCTCTTTCAATTGTTGTTGTCTTAAACGCTTCTAGCACATCCCCTTTTTTAATATCGTTAAAATCTTTCAAAGAAACACCGCATTCCAATCCTGCCTTTACTTCTTTGGCTTCGTTTTTCTCTCTGAATAAAGTGTTTACTTTACCCGTATAAACAACCGCTCCATCACGGACCAATCTTATCTCTGAATTATTTCTTATTTCTCCATCTGTAACCCTAACACCGGCAACTTTTCCTGCTTTGGAAACAGCGAAAACCTCAAGCACTTCACAAGAACCTTGCGTTTCCTCTTTAGTTTCTGGGGCTAACAATCCTGTCATTTTTTTAGTGATATGATCAAGAGCTTCGTAAATAATATTAAAATATAATATTTCTAGTTTATAGCTACGCGCTAAATCTTTTGCTTCTTTGTTTGGCCTTATATTAAATCCAAGTAAAATTGCATTCGATGCCTTGGCTAAAGTAACATCTGTTTCCGTTATCGGTCCAACAGAAGATAGAATAATTTTAGGTTTAATGTTTTCGACTTGTATTTTTTCAATAGCGTTTGCCAATGCTTCTAGAGAACCATTCACGTCTGTTTTTAATATAATATTAAAGCTTTCTTCAGGAATTGCTTCTCCAAAAATATCATTTCTTTTTGTGCCAGCTATTTTTTTATCCTTTAATTCTTGCCTTCTATACTCAACAATTTCTTCAACTTTAGAATCGTCTTCTACTACTACAAAGTCATCTCCTGCATTAGGTACTCCTTGGAAACCAACAATTTCTACAGGTGTGGATGGGGGAGCTTCATTTATTAATTTTCCAGTATAGTCATAAAGAGCTCTTACTTTTCCATTGGAAGCACCGCTAACAAACAGGTCTCCTTTTCTTAAAGTTCCTTTGGTAATCAATACCGTTGATACAGGTCCTCTTCCTTTGTCTAATCTCGATTCAACAACTACACCAGCAGCAGCAACTGTAGGATCAGACTTCATGTCTAGCAGTTCAGCTTGTAAAATAATTAATTCTTTTAGTTTATCTAAATTCGTTTTCTTTAAGGCTGATATTTCGGCGCTCAAAATATCTCCACCCATTTCTTCGACTACTAATTCGTGCTCTAAAAGTTGGTTTTTTACTTTTGTTGGGTCTGCATCAGGTAAATCGCATTTATTAATAGCTACTATGATTGGTACTTGAGCTGCTTTTGCATGCTGAATTGCTTCTATAGTTTGGGGTTTAATTCCATCGTTCGCGGCAACCACTAAAATAACAATATCTGTAATTTTAGATCCTCGAGCTCTCATTTCCGTGAATGCTGCATGACCAGGAGTATCAATAAATGTAATCAAATGCTTATCATTAACCGTAGTTTGGTAAGCCCCTATGTGCTGGGTAATACCACCATGTTCTGTTGAGACCACATTTGCTTCTCTAAATGCATCTAATAAAGAAGTTTTACCGTGATCCACATGCCCCATTATAGTGACCACAGGTGGTCTTGAAACTGCGTTCTTTAAATTTTTATCTTTGGACAAAATATCTTTCAACAACTGATCTGGCTCTTCGTCTTTAAGAACTTCATGACCAAATGAACTTGCAATAAACTCTGCTGTATCTTGGTCGATGCTATGATTGATAGTTACTTTTACGTTTTTTTCTAAAAGAAATTTAATGACAGCGCTTGCTCGTTCAGCCATTCTATTTGCTAGTTCTTGTATGGTAATAACCTTTGGAATCCTAACTTGTCTTGTAATTTTTTGCGCATCATCTTCCGAATTTCCTGAATGTCTTTTAAACTGCTTTTCTCTAGCTCTTTTAACCGAAGCTAAACTTCGAGCTCTGTTTTCTTCTTCATCTTCAGACAAGGCTTTTGTTACCGTAAGTCTGTAATCTCTTTTCTTACCAGCAGATTTTTTGTCTGCTTTGAGAGATAATTCTTCCTCAATTTTTTTCTTGGCCCACTCTTTTGTAGATTTTGGTTTTTCTGTCTCTCCAGTTGTTTTGGGGGGAACCGTTGCCTTTACGGCAATATCCCCTTCTTTCTTTGCCTCTACAACTTCAATAACTGGTTCTTTGGCTACGATAACTGGTTCTTTTTTTCCAAAAATTGCAGATGTTTTTTGTGATTGTGTTTTATTTACAGAACTGGGAGCGCTACCAGTAAAATTCTTTAGCGTTAACTTTTTTTTCTTTTCTTTTATGGTCATTGTTTTTCACCTTAGTACTCACTAAATATCGAAAACTTTTTTTCGGGCCCGCATAATCAAATCATCAGCATCTTTTCTAGAAATGTCAAATTCTTCAAGAATACCGTTAAATTTTTCTCTTTTACCCTTGATTTCATCATACCCACCTATGATTTCATCTGTTGCCAATTCTGCAAAATCTTTAAGGGTTTTGATATTTTCTTCTCCTAAAATTAATAACATTCCGAGACTTAGTCCTTGGTGACTAGCTAAATCATCTTCGATTCCAAGTTCCTTAACTTTTTTAGCTACTTCATCAGCTTCTTCTTTAAGAAATTCTGTTGCTCTATTTTTTAATTCAGCTGCGGTCTCTTCGTCGAAACCCTCTATTTTTAAAAAGTCTTCAATGCTTGCTAAAGAAATTTTTTCTATAGTTGAAAAGCCTTCAGCAACAAGAAGTTGTGACATTGTTGTATCAATTTCCAAAGCCTTAACCAGTTTCTCAGTATTGGTTTTAAATTCAGATTGTCTTTTTTCAGATTCTTCTTTGTCTGTTAAAATATCAATTTCATAATCTAATAATTTAGATGCTAATCTAACATTCTGTCCTCTTCGTCCAATTGCTTTGCTTAAATTATTTTCGTCTATTACCACTTCAATTCTTCTTTCGTCTTGAGCAATAATAACTTTCATAACTTCTGCTGGAGATAATGCACTCTTAACTAAAGACGTTGCATCTTCTGTCCAATTTATAATATCGATTTTTTCACCTTGTAATTCATTAACTATTGCTTGAACTCGACTTCCTCTCATACCAACGCAAGCTCCCACTGGATCTATTGAGCTATCTTTTGACTGAACACATATTTTTGCTCTACTTCCAGGATCTCTTGCAACTGATTTTATGCTAATAGTTCCTTCGTAAATTTCGGGAACTTCTTGATGAAAAAGTTTTGCTAAGAACTGAGGATGTGCTCTTGATAAAAATATTTGAGGTCCTTTGCTCTCTCTTCTTACGTCATAACAATACGCTTTTATTCTGTCTCCGTTTTTTAAATTTTCCCTTGGAATAAGCTCTTCTCTTCTGATGATTGCTTCTGATTTTTGCAAATCAACAATTATATTTCCATATTCTGATCTCTTAACTATTCCGCTTAAAATTTCTCCAACCTTGTCTTTGAACTCTTCAAACTGCCTATCTCTTTCTGCATCACGAATTTGATGGGAAATAACTTGTTTTGCTGTCTGTGCTGCAATTCTTCCAAAATCTACTGGCGGCAGCTCTTCATCAATAATGTCGTCAATTTTAGCGTCACTTTTTTTTTCTAAGGCCTCTTCCAAACTGATCTCGGAATGAGTGTTCATGACTTTTTCAACTACTTTTAGTTTTCTTCCTAGCTCAATTTTACCAGTTGCTCGGTCAATTTTAACATAAATTTCATTTTCGTTTCCATATCGCGTTTTTGCAGCTTTCTCTATGGCACTTTCCATGGAGCTAAGAACTAGGTCTTTGCTTATAGATTTTTCATCGGCAACTGCGTCGGCAATTCTAATTAATTCAGTACTATCAATTCTGTTATTTAGCATTTGAGTTTTTAGTAAAAAAAAAGGGCCTAAGCCCATTTCTTAATTGTTAATTTTTAAAGAAATTACTCCAATACTTATGATTTTACAATAACTAAAAAATTGACTTTATTTCCCAGTTTTTCAGCCCTGGCAAAATACTTGGTTAAAATAAGCTCTTTAGGGTCTGTTTTTTTTATAATTATAGGTATTTTTTGAATAGGTGGATTAGACAAACACTCCAATGCCTGCTCGTAATAATTTTGATTGTCCGTTGCAAAATACAATTTTCCCTTTGGCTCTATTCTTTCTAAAATTTTTTTAACAAAGATAGCCTGAAACAATCTTCTTTTGTGATGTTTCTTTTTTGGCCATGGGTCTGGAAACAGAATGAATACTTTTTCAAAAAATATTTTTTTAAAACTTTCTAAAAATTCTTGCGCTGGGTGAGGAAATATTAAAATATTTTTAATGTTCTCTTGTACGCAAGTATTGATTACGCTTGTAACTCCATTCATGAAAGGATCTACGCCCACAATATGTTGTTCGGGATTTTGTTTGGCCAGCTCTAGCAGATTGTGGCCCATTCCAAATCCAATTTCTAAAATAATGGATTTAGATTTTATTAATTTATCAGGATGGAATAGATAAGTTTTGTAGTTTTGATCTAGAATTTTTTTTTTTCTACTGAAATTTTTCTTGATTGTATTCTACCAAAGAATATTTTTTGCTTGATCATTAGATTTCTTTTTTGAAAATATTCGCTGAATCAACTTTTTCCCAACTAAAAGATCCATCTGCTTCTGGTGATCTTCCAAAATGTCCGTAGGCAGCTGTTTTTCTGTAGATTGGTTTGTTTAATTCCCAATTTATTTCTTATAGCTCTAGGGCTTAAATCAAAATTATTTTTTATAACATCAATAATTTTATCAACTAGATTTTGATTTTCTTGAAAAATATCTAAATAAATAGACAGGGGTTGAGAAACTCCAATGGCGTATGACAATTGGATCACAGCTTTATCTACTATGCCTGATGCCACTATATTCTTCGCCAGGTATCTTGCCATGTATGCAGCCGATCTATCAACCTTGGTTTGGGTCTTTTCCTGAAAATGCACCTCCACCATGCAGTGCGGCTCCACCATAAGTATCTACAATAATTTTTCTACCTGTTAGTCCAGTATCTCCATCTGGGCCTCCAATAACAAACTTGCCCGTAGGGTTTACATAAAACTGCTCTTCTGGACAAATCCAGCTATCTGGAAGAATTTTTTTAACATAAGGTCTTACCATCTCTTTGACTTGGTTTTGATCAAGAGAATCGTCGTGCTGATGAGAAATAACCACTGAACTCACACCGATAGGTTTGCCATTCTCATACACTACCGAAATTTGACTTTTGGAATCTGGACCCAAGAGTTTTAAATCTCCTGACTTTCTTGCCACAGCCAATTCTTTTAAAATTTTATGTGCGTAAATAATTGGTGCGGGCATTAATTCTTTTGTTTCATTACAAGCATAGCCAAACATTATTCCCTGGTCGCCAGCACCTTCATCTTTTTCATTGCCACTTGAATCCACACCCTGGGCTATGTCTGCTGACTGCTCATGCAAATAGTTAAAGAACTCAAGATTTTTCCAATGAAAGCCTTCTTGTTCATATCCTATGTCTTTAATCTGCTCTCTTATAGCCTGTTCAATTTCTTCTGAATCAATTTTTGGACCCCTAGTTTCTCCAGCAATAATAATTTTATTCGTAGTTACAAGAGTTTCACAAGCAACCCTGCTTTCATTAAATTTAGATAAGTATAAATCTAGAACTGTATCAGAAGTAATGTCACTAACCTTGTCTGGGTGACCTTCTGAAACTGACTCACTAGTAAATGTATAATTTTTATTCATTTTTTTTCTAAAGAAAAGAAGGAGTACAGAACATAGGAAGGTTAGTAAATAAAAAATTTTATTTTCATAAATACTAAATAAAGTTTTTGCATTTTTCTTATAAATATCAACAACAATAGTAGAATTTTTTAAAAAACCTGTGCTTTTGTCAATGATACCATTGGGCTTAATACTGGCTGTAATCCCTTGATTACTTGACCTAATTACATGTTTGCCTTGCTCAATAGCTCTATATTGTGAATGTACAAAGTGCTGAACAGTTCCTGCTGATTTTCCAAACCAGCCATCTTCGGAAATATTTAAAATAAAGTCATAGTCTATTTTTTGCAAATCTAACAATCCTGAAAAAATAATTTCGTAACATATGAGGGGTAAAAATGTGATTTCCTTATTAATCGAAATGGGTGTTCTTGAGCTTCCATTGGAAAAAGAGCCGTATCCAAAGGTAATCTTTTTCAAACCAATCATCTCAAAAAATGAATAAACGGGAACAAACTCTCCGAATGGAACTAATTTAATTTTATCATAACTAGAAATGATTTCTGCCTTATTGTTAAGCAATAAAAGACTGTTAAAAAAACCATTTTTTTCATATTTGGTTGATCCCAGAACTATTTTTTGATTTTCAAAAAAGTTTTTAGCGAACAGATCTTCGTATTGTCTCAAATTTGCAGAGTTAGAAAAAACTCCCTCTGGCCAAACAAAAAGGGTTTCTTGGTTCTTATAAATTTTTGGATTACTTTCGTTTATTAGCTTATCAACATACTTTGCTTCATTATCTTCATTACTTAGATCATTAATATTTTGATCTGGCTGCAATAGAACTACTTTAAAATTAGGAACTATGTTTAAGTTGTCTTTTTTAATTAAGTTTTCCCCAAAATAAAAATTTAAAGACAAAACAGAAAATACAAATACAAGAACTATAAAAAGTCTTTTGTAATTAGGCTTGTGTATTAGCAAATAAGGCAAACAAAAAATAATAATTGAGAAAAAATTCAAAGAATAAGTTCCCACAAAACTTAATATTTGGATACTTTCAACTGACCAACTCCAAGTATACGCAAATAGATTCCAAGGAAATCCTGAAAACAAGATCCCCCGTAAAAAATCAAAAGAAGACAATACTAGCGAAAAAAAAATTACAAAATAAAATTTATCTGAAATAAATTTTTTAACCAAAACACATGCCACTCCATAAAAAATAGCAAGAATAGAAGGAATGAACAACAGAGTGAGCGGCTTAAGAATAGTCAGGCTATTATCAAAATTTAAGGAATAAGATACCCAATAAAGGTTAGATAGAAAATATCCATAGCCAAATAAAAAACCAATGCTGAAAATAGATTTTGCAGGCCCGTCTTTATTTATAAAAAGCAAGTATAGAAACAAAGGAAATATCAAAAAAGATACTAATGTAAAATTATATGGAGGAAGAGAGGCGGAAAGCAAACCTCCAAGCAAGAGCGCAAACAAATATTTATTAATGCTCCCCAAAAAACTTTGCATGTCTTAAGATTTAAAAATCTTTAAAACTTTAATTCTTCTAGGATCTGCATCCAGGATTTCAAACGTATAAAGAGGATTGGACTTTATCACTTCTCCCTTTTGAGGAACTCTATTAATAATTGAAAAAACATATCCTCCTAAAGTATCTATTGTTTCAGAATTAAAATTAATGCTCGTTTTTTCTTCAAACTCTGCAAGTTCCATTTTTGCATCAGCAATAAAGGTTGTGTCATTAATTTTTTTAAATTCGATTACATCTTCGTTGTCATGCTCATCCTGAATTTCTCCAACAATTTCCTCAACTAAATCCTCGATTGTAACTAGCCCATCGGTACCACCATGTTCGTCAATCACCAGGGCCATATGAAGTTTGGTTGATTGCATTTTTAATAAAATATTTAAAACTGGCATAGACGGAGGAATAAAAAGAACATTCCTTACTATATTTTTTAAGTCTAGGTTATTCTGCGATTCTTTTGATGTTAATTTAATTAAGTCTTTTATGTGAACCATTCCCAAAACATCATCTAAGTCTTTTCTATAAATTGGAATACGAGAATGGGACTCTGCATTAATAATTTTGATTAAATCATCAAAACTAGCAGTGTGGTCTGCACAAACAATATCTGCTCTTGGTATCATCACATCTGAGGCTTTGAGCTTGTTGATAGTTAGAATGTTCTCAAGAATTGTTCTTTCTTTTATTGTCAAATTAGAGTTAGCATCTCCTTTTTTGGAGCTTTCTTCAATTGCGTCTTGAATGCTTTCTCTTAAATTATTTTGATCTGTCGACCCAAATAAAAACTTATTTAATTTTGTAAGAAAACTATCTTTTTTGATTTGTGTCATATTTTTATAAGTAATTTTTTTTCCACCAAAGACATTGCTTTATAATTCTTTAAATTATTATGTTCATAGCCAATTAAATGCAAACATCCATGAATAAATATTTTATTTATATATTCCAGAAAATCTGTTTTTTGTTTTTTTATATAATCATAAGAAAAAGCTAAATCCCCCAAGTATAAATTCTTTATTTTGCTATTCTTGGAAAAGAAAATTTTTTCATAATTCGGAAATGACAAAACATCCGTATCTTTAGAAATTTTTCTAAACTTTTTATTTAGTTGTTTCATATTTTTCTTGTCTGTTAACAGTATGGACACTTCGAGAGTTTTTATTGTTAAACTTTTTCAAAGAACTAAATATTTTTTTAAAGTTTTTATTTAAAATTTTTTCTATGCCAGGAACTTCTTTTTTCCAGTTTCCTGCTTCTACTAAAATACTTGCCTTAAACATCTAAAGAATTTTTTTTATAAGCTTCAATAATTTTTGAAACTAAGGGATGTCTTTGCACATCTGAGGCGTCAAATTTAACTATTTTAATTTCATCAATTTCCCTTAGAACATTTGCTGAATTCATAAGTCCAGATATTTTGGAATTTGGTAGATCGACCTGTGTTGGGTCACCATTTACAACCATGGTCGTATTTTTGCCCAATCTAGTTAAAAACATTTTAATTTGTATTTCTGTTGCATTTTGCGCCTCATCCAGAATAACGAAAGAATCTTTTAAAGTTCTCCCCCGCATAAAAGCTAGTGGCGCAATTTCAATAGAACCATCTTCTATCTTTTTGTTCATTTTATCGTAGCCTATAAGCTCACTCAATGAATCATACAAAGGAATAAGATAGGGATCAATTTTGTCTTTTAGATCTCCTGGTAAGAAACCCAAATTCTCTCCGGCTTCTACTGCTGGCCTAGATAAAATTATTTTTTTAACTTCTCCAGAAATCAATTTATTAACCGCAACAGCTACGGGCAAAAAGGTTTTACCTGTGCCGGCTGGTCCTATGGCATAAATAATATTATTTTTTTTGAGAACTTCTAAATATTGTTTTTGCTTTTCCGTTCTTGCATATACAGTTTTTCTTGGGGTCTTAACTGTAAATTCATTGTCAAGGTTTTGCTCCTCAAAAGTTAAATTCTCTGCATTGGTATTGTTAGATTCAAAATTATATACAGATATAATATCATCTTCTTCAAAATAATTTTTTTCAAAAGATTTTTTCAACAAGTTACCCAATACTTTAATAACCACATCGGAATCTTTTTCCTTTCCTTTGATCGTGATCAAATTACCTCTTAAATTAATTTTAGTTTTGGATATTTTCTCCAATAATGAAAAATTTTCATCGTGAGTTCCGCTTATTTTTGCTAGGGAATTATTGTTTTTAATATGGATACTAACCATATCGTTTTTAGAATCTAACACTTGCAACAAGTCGTTTAGTATCACTGACTTGCTCATTTAATTATTATTCGTTGCTCCAAACAGATTGTTTCTATTGCAAGATTGGACCATGACATCTGTCATTGTTCCTGGAATATAATTTGTACCCTCAACGAATACAGCCTGCATATGCTCGTTTCTTCCAAAAAACTGGTCTCCTTTTTTAGTAATATTTTCTAATAACACTTTAGTTTTTGTATTAATTTTGCTTTCATTAAACTTTATTTGTAAATCAATCAGCTTATTCTGCAATACTTCGAGCCTAGATTGTGCAATTTCCTTGGGAATCTGCTGGTAATCCACTGCTGGAGTTCCCGGTCTTTGACTATAAACAAAAGAATAAGAGTTAGAAAATTTTACAGTATCTACAAGACTTAACGTCTCTTCGAAATCTTTGTCTGTTTCTCCTGGATAGCCAATGATAAAATCGCTAGAAAACTCGATATCTTTCCTCACATTTCTAAATTTTTCTAAAAGTTCTAAATAAAATTCTCTCGTGTGATTTCTATTCATTAAAGCTAAAATTTTATTAGATCCTGATTGCACTGGAAGATGAAGCTGCGGCATTAGCTTTTCTTCATCTCTAAAAATATTGATTAGCTCTTCGTCAAAATCATTTGGGTGTGACGTTGTAAATCTAATTCGTTTCAGCTCCTGGATGGAAGATATTTTTTTGATCAGCTTGGCAAGATTAATATCTTCATGCTTATAGCCACTAACATTTTGCCCTAAAAGGGTAATTTCTTTTGTCCCATTGTTAACTAGAGTAGAAATCTCTCTTAGTATTTGCTCTGGGCTCCTAGAAAACTCTGGTCCTCTTGTATATGGAACAACGCAAAATTTACAAAACTTATCACAGCCTTCTTGTATCGTTATAAAAGAAGAGACTTTTGAAGATAGGTTTTGGTAACGCTCTAGAGAATCAAATTTTTCTGAAACATCCAAGTCCGTATTGAAAATATTGGATTGACTTCCCTCATGATCTTTTATTAGCTGTGGCAACTTATGGTAAGCTTGTGGTCCCACTACAATGTCTACAAAGTTACTCTTTTCAAAAACCATTGCGGATTCGGCTTGAGCAACACACCCAGCCAAAACAAAAGTTGTTTTTGTTTTTTTATCTTTTAAAATTTTTTTAAACTTTCCAATATCGGAGTAAACTTTTTGTGTAGCCTTTTCTCTTATGTGGCAGGTGTTAAATATACAATAATCTGCAAGTTCAATTGTATCAACTTTTTTATAATCAGCAGAAGACATTAAATCTGCAATACGATTAGAATCGTACTCATTCATCTGGCATCCGAAAGTTTTTATAAAAAAGTTTTTAGACAATTAGTTTTTCTTTTTTTTTACAGTAGAGCTCGAGCCTATGGTCGACAAGGTCAAAGCCCAGTTTGTTAGCAATTTTTTTTTTAAGTTTTTCAATTTCCTCATCTACAAATTCTATTATTTCTCCTGTATTAACATCAATTAAATGATCGTGATGCGTTTCTGTAACTGCTTCATATCTTGACTTGCCGGCTTTAAACTCATGCTTGTCGATGATATTTGCCTCCTCTAACAATTTTACAGTTCTATATACCGTGGCAATACTAATCCTCCTGTCAATAATAACGGCCCTCTTATGAAGCTCGTCTACATCTGGATGAAACTTTGTATCCATGATGGTTTCTTCTAACAATTTAACTATTATTTTCCGTTGATCAGTAAGTCTAAGGCCTTTATCAATGCACTTCTGCTCTAAGTTAATGGCAAATGGTGAAGTTTTATTTAACATTTTATAAAATTATTTAATATTTTTGCTTTAGATTTTTATCTAAAAATAGTTTTTTTTGCACAAGGACTTCGATGTCTTTAAATCCATATACAAAAGGAACTAAATTTTTCTTAAAAATACCATTGTATTCACAATTAGAAACAACTTTTTTTTTACTTAAAATTCTCTCAAATTCATTGGTTTTTAGTTCTCTAAACTTAACACCAACATTAAAAAATTTTTTATTAATACTCATTATCATTGGGGCTAGATTTTTAGTATTTTTGCAAACAACCTTCCAAAGAGTGTTGTTGGTAAAGCCAACTATTTTAATTTTTTTAATAAGCGATAAAACTTTTAGACAAGTTAAAATATTTCTAATTCCGGCATAACTACCTGGTCCCAGATTTACCAATAAAAGATTTGCTTGAGAAATATCAATGCTGCTCTTTTTTAATATTAGATCAAAATCTTTAGAAAAATTATCACTTTTTAAATAACTTTTGAGACGAATAGTTTTGCTCTTACCTATATTTGATGTAATTATCAAAGAATTAAGGGTAGAATCTACTGAAATAAAATTTTGTATGCTCACTAGAAAAATTATTTACTTATTAGTTTTTTTGAATTTTCTCAATCCCATAACAAGTGGAGCGGAAGATTTTAAAGAAAAGGGTATCATATCCTTAATGTACCACAGATTTGAAGAAAACAAATATCCAACTACCAACATAAAAATCTATGACTTTAAAAAACAAATTGAGGCCATAAAAGCGGCTGAGCTTGAATTTATAAGCTTTGATCAATTAAAAAAAATTATTTTAAATAAAGAACAATATAGTGGGAAAAAAATTTTCCTGACAATAGACGATGCTTTTCAATCTTTTTACAAAAATGCCTGGCCCATTTTACAAGCAGAGCAAATCCCTTTTATTCTTTTTGTTAATACCAGAGAAGTCGATGCACGGAACCCCAACTATATGAGTTGGGATCAAATAAGAGAAATTCACAAATCTAAAATAGGAACTATAGGAGGTCATAGCTTCGGCCACGAATATTTAGTTGAGTTTAGCAAGGAGGATGTAATCAAAGATTTAAAAAAATCACACGAAAATTACTTAAAAGAAATTGGAACTATTCCTGAAGCCTTTTCATATCCTTTTGGAGAATATAGCAGCGAAACAAAAAACATAGTTAAGGAACTTGGTTACTTAGTTGCCTTTGGTCAGCACTCAGGAGTAATACATCAAAAGGAAGATATTTTTGAACTGCCTAGATTTCCAATTAATGAGGATTATGGAAAAATAGATAGATTTAATTTTTTAATAAATACAAGCCCTCTTGCTTATAATTTTTTCAAACCAGAAAATAAATTACTTAGCAACAATAACCCTCCCAATATTGAAATTGAATTTGCAAACAATGTAAGAAACATCAATTGCTTCACAAACGAAGGTGGTCAGTGGAAACAAAGTGAAATAACTTTTTTAGATGACAACTGGATTAGAGTTCTTTTGCAGAAAGAATTTAAATCGAGAAGAGGTAAAATTAATTGTACAGCAAAATTAAAAGATAATACTTGGGGATGGTTTGGTAGACAATTTGTTGTAACTGACTAAACTATATTTGGCTTCTTCTTGCGAGATAAAACCGAGTCATCAAAATCTGTTAGAGAATTTTGCTCAATTATTTTCTGTAGACGCTCTGAATATTCATAACCAATCTCGGAATATTTATCCAAATACTTAGATAACTTTAAGCCTGAAATAGTATTGTCTTTTTCTCTCTGTTTTGCCCTGGCTTCTCTAAATTCCTTATAGCTATTGTGTGTATTTAGATTTTTTTTATAGGAAGAGATGGATG
>FUWD012860299.1_pt1 | contig 15443 bp, 22 predicted proteins | sample 1063281 | NCBI WGS metagenome assembly FUWD01 (sample SAMEA79048168, study PRJEB19326) | metagenome | biome: marine | reverse complement strand
CTAGTTTGACCGACAACTTACCGCCGTTGCGATAACCGCCGTTCTCTTCGGGGTTTCTCACAATTCCACGATAGATAAAATCGGGGTAGGTATCTCTGTTTGTCTTGTAGGCGACAACCATTCCGTCTGTTAGTTCTTGGCGTTTCATAGTTAGTTCTCTCTCTCTGTGTCGAATAGGGCGGTAATCTGTTCTTCTGCCCATACTTGATTATAGGTCAAAAGGTAATCTGCGTTCGTGTTCTCTGGGCGTGTCGTAATCTCTACTACCCATTGACCCCTTTGGGCGTAATGCGGTTTCGTAATCTTTTCAAGTAGCGTAATGCTGTTGTGAATTCGGGGATACTCGGCTACCAATTCTGGTTTCGGGTAGTAGGTAATTCCAGGTTTCATAGGTTGAAAATTCCGTTCTCTTCAAGCTGCGTGATTAGGGCTAGGGCGTTGTCTTCGGGTCTAATCATAGTGTCAAACTCGCCCCCAATGTTGCCTGTTATGTCATTCCAAGACATAACTAGACCTTTGCTCTTTTCATCTGTGTCTAGGCTATAGCCGTAGCAAACAAAGTTCTCGCTATCTTCGTGAATGACTACAGACAAGTAGGCAGGGTATTCAAGATACACGCCAGTTATTCGGGGGTCTTTTCGCAACTCTTCGGCAATTGCCTTTAGGTTGTCTAGTTGTGTATCCCATTCCATTAGTTCTGTTCGCTCTCTTCTAGTAATTGGGCAAGGCGGTTTCTAAAGTGTTCGATTAGACCGACACGATAAGCCAAGGGGTCAAGGGTCTTTAGTATCTCGCTTGCGGTGAATTGCCTATCGGCTACGCATAGCCCCCCGAACTCTTGGTTTAGGGCTTCATCAAACTCGGTTTCGTAGGCTTGAATTGCCCCAAGGGTCTTCTGTGTTTCGGTCATTAGTCTTCTCTCTTCTCTTGGCAAAAGCCACACTTGGTTTGGTTGCGGTTGATAGAACCGCCGTTTATTTCGCCACAAGGGCAAGCCCATTCACTTAGCCATTGGGCGTAATGCTTGGCACACCAGATATCTTCGGTTGCCTTTTTATCGCAACGAGAACATAGGGTCATTGGTTAGTTCGCTCTCTGTGTCTGGCGTTTCGCTTGTCGGGCTTGACGCAATAAAATTGTGTGTGCTTTTGCGGTTGCGGTTCGTTTGCTGTCGGGGCGTTTCATTAGTTCGCTCTCTTCTCTTGTGGCGTGATTATCCAGATTACATTGACCAAGACAACCAAGGTCAATAGGGTTGTGGCTTGTGAAACTTGACCGAATAGGGTCAAACTATCTTCATAGCCGTTTGTGAAATTGTCTAGGGCGTATTTCTCGAAATTTAGGGCGAGTTGCCAAGCTGCGACACTAACGCCAAGCGACATTAGCCGAATGTATCGGGGCGTTCGTTTCATTAGAACTGCCCCCCATTCAAGAAACCGACACGCATAATCGGGTAATTTAGGCGGTCTGTCTTCCAATCCCAATAGGTGAAGACTTGAACAGACTTGCCAGAGCGTTCGGCTAGGTATTCCGCCCAATATTGAATTCGGCGTTTGCCTTGCCAAGTGTGTATGGCGTATTCAAAGAATAGCGTGTTATCGCTACCGAGTTCGCCGTTTGTGATTACAATTCGGGTCTTCATTATTTCAACCCCCAAGCCTTAGCGACAATGTTAGCGTGTTTGCTAGTTGTCTTGCTATGGGTATAAGCGTTGTCTGCCAATTGCGTTTCATAATCGCCCTGCCAAGCGATAACTACGCCATAAGACCGAACTACATAAAAAGTTCGCCCTGCCGTTTCTTTGTATTCGTATTGGGCAGATAGTGTGCCAGTTGTGAATTCTTCACACTCGGCAAGCAAAAATTTTGCTTCTTCAATGGTCTTTAGGTATGCCATTAGTTGCTACCTACCTTTGGGAATACTAGGGGGCGAATTGCCCAACCTGCCAAGTTGTAGCCGACACGCAAGCAAACGCCGTCAATTTCTCTCTCGGCTTCGGCTTCGGTCTTGAATGTTAGCGAATTGCCCAAGGTATCAACCTTGATATCGCCATACTTATTCACCAAAATAAACATTCTGTCTTCTTCTCTCTGTATCCGTATTTCGGCTACAGATATATCTAAGCACAGAAACGGCACAGACGCAACCTGGAATAGGCAAAATTCAAAAGAATTCACTTGGTTAATTCTTTTTTTACTCTCGGCGTGTCGCCTTGACAAAGAAATAATTTTATGCTATGGGGCAGCTGGATACCTGGCTCGGCACACCCGTAACCATTTTCTCCGAAATCCCAAAATTTTTCGCTACAATATGATAGGATTACAGCATGAGCGAAATCATTGTAAACATGTCAGGCCTCGGTAAGTTCACCATGACCCTAGACCTAGTAGACCCATCCAGCCCAGACGACTTGGATGAAGTGGAAGTATGGAAGGCCACCTTCTGCGATGAACAGTCAGACGACTGCGACATCGTGTTCTTCGAAATGGGCACAGACTACGAAGCCTGGGACCTGATTGACGAGGCAATCACGACCTATCGTGAGCAAATCCTACCAGAAAATAACTAGCCTAAAAACTAGAATTGAAAATTTTTTTCGCTAAAATTTTTGAAATTCCAAACTAATACCAAGGAGAAACAAATGGCACGTGGACTAACTGACCCAGTTGAGCCAGAATCAAACGATGCCCAAGACGCACAGGCTGAACTTGATGCTGTTATCTCTAACCTAATCATGGCCCAGAACCGTTTGCACGACCGTTTGGTTCAACTTGAGAAGGATATGGACCACCTGAAGGCTGATGCGACTATCGAATCAATCAAGGCTAAACGCTGGAAGCGAGGGCTGTAGTCTATGAGCCAAGTAGCAATCCGTGGCACCTCGGTTCTAGACGATGTTCTCCTCAAGGCAGCAGCCGATGGTCGCTCACCTATGGAGATGGAGCGTATCTCAGGCATCCCTGCTGCTCAAGCTGTGCAACACGTCAAGCAACTTCTTGAAAGCCGAGATGTCTGGACCGAGCACCAGCAGCGTCAGTTGCTCCTCAGCGAGATGCACGAACTCAAGGACACCATCCGCCACAACGCACTCAAGGCTGGAGATATTGACAGCCAGCGTTTGCTACTGAAGACCCTGGACACAATCGGCAAGCGATTGGACAGCCAGCAGGAGGTTCTCAATGAGAACGTCATCAAACTTTCTAACTACCAGCAGGGCGTTCTAATTCGTGCTATGGATGTAGCCCTGCAGTTCGCCAAGGACCAGTTGGCAGAACGCTACCCAGAGATTACTCGTGGCGAGTTGGAAGAGTTAGTCGCCAACGGCCTGCAGAAAGCCAAGTATGAAATCATGGAGGAAGAGCAATGAGCGCCTTTGATGAAGACCACGCCGAGAACATGAAGAATCCAGAGTTCGCCTACGAGTATGGGCGAACTGAGCGTGAGCTAGAGATTGTCAAGGCCGTTATGAAACGCTACCCAACTCACATTGTTGAAGTCATTGACAGGGGCTTGGGTGAAACCTACAAATCGCACGATAACTGCCCACAGTGCGTTGCTATCGCTCTTATCAAGGAGAGTGTCCAAGAACCTGCCGTGTCCACGAATGACGGACAAGGCGACTTTATGGACAAGGGAGAGAACAAATGACCATCCCAACCCACGTCAAGATTGGCACTCACAACTGGAGCGTCACCGAGGTCAAGCGCAAGAACCAGCCTGATGGTGAGCACTACGGTTTCACCAACGATAAAGATGCCAGCATCACGATTGACTCAGAGATGCCAGAGAGCATCAAGCGAGTGACCCTTGTGCATGAGATTCTACATGCGATTAGATTTACCTTTGGCGGTTCCTACTCTCCGCCAAAGGGAACAACTTATGAAGAATGGGAGCACTATTTCATCGGGATGTATGAAGAGCCGTTGACCATGGTGCTTCGTGATAACCCAGAACTGATGAAGTATTTACTAGCCAATGATTGACAATGTATTAGACAGCGTAATCGCTGACCTGCGCCAGCGTTCTAAAAAGAGCGAATACCTGACTGACCCTGCTCTGTGGGCGAAGGAAGTTCTCGGCAAAACCCTATGGTCGAAGCAGCGAGAGATTGCAAACAGCGTAGTAGAGAACACCCACACCGCTGTTGTGAGCTGCAACGGTGCTGGCAAGTCAGGCCTCGCTGGTATCTTGGCGGTCTGGTGGGTAGCCACGCACGACCCACGAGATGTTGCTGTGATTTGTTCGGCACCGACATACATTCAGATTGCACGAGTTCTATTCAAAGAAATCCAAGATAACTTCCGAGCAGCCAAAGAGCATGGCATAACGCTACCTGGCTACATCACCCAGTCGCAGGAATGGAAACTGGATGACGGAACCGTTATGGCTTGGGGCCGTAGACCTGCCGATAAAGATATCGTCTCTGCCTTTCAGGGTATCCACCGCCGATATGTGATGGTGGTTCTTGACGAGGCTGGTGGCATTCCCGAAGACCTTTATACTGCAACCGAAGCGGTTACCAACACCGAGGGTGCTAGGGTTCTTGCTATCGGTAACCCCGATGCTCGTGGAACTACTTTCCACAAGATTTTCCGTGATGACCCGACATGGCACAAGATTAAGATTAGTGCGTTTGATACGCCTAACTTTACAGATGAAGAGATACCAGAAGAACTAAAGCCGTTGCTTATCCAGCCAGCCTGGGTAGAGCGCCAGAAGATTTCATGGGGTGAAGATAGTGCCAGATACAAGAGCAAGATTCTTGCAGAGTTCCCAGATGAAGCAGACAATACATTCTTCTCACAGAGTGCTATTGACCGTGGCGTGGACACCGATATCCAAGAAGACTACATGGTGGATGCGGTGTTGGGCGTGGACCTTGCTCGCTTTGGTGAAGACGATAGCGTGGTATACATCAACCGTGGAGGTCGTTGCCGTAAGTTGGCTACATGGACCAAGGCTACTTCGATTGAGTCAGCCACTCGCATCCATAATCTGGCAATCGAACACGGCGTTACTCAAGTTCGCATTGACGCTTCGGGTCTTGGTGGCCCGATTGTAGACCAGGTTGCTGCGCTGGCAAACGATAACTATATTGTTATCTCCATGCTAGGTTCGGCAGCTTCGCCTGATAACACTCGCTGGCTAAACGCTCGTGCGTTCAACTACGATTCACTTCGCGAGAACATGTTGAACAACAAGATTGACATTGACCCAGATGACAAGATACTTGTCGAAGAGTTGCTGATGATTCAGTATAAGTTCTCGCTCAAAGGCGCTATTCAGATTGAGTCGAAGGATGATATGAAATCTCGTGGAGTGAAATCTCCAGACAGCCTTGACGCATTGGTCTATGCGACCGCAGATTTGGACCACATTGTGAACGCACCACACGCTGGCATGAAGCCTGGCGATAGGGTTGAGTTTGACAGGGGCTTGATTGACGACTATGACCCATTCCTTTCTGGCTGGGTTTGGTAGTAATTCAAGTTTTCTTGCATAAAATTGAATTAGCAAAAAATTATTCAAGTTTAGTTGTGATACAATAGGTTTATACCTATTTTAAGGACCTTTTCCCATGGATTTTGAACAAGAACTACAAGCCCAAATCGCAGAGAACGAATTTCTCCGTGAGTCTTACTCAAGCATGGCACAGGCAGTTCTTGCCTTTGATGACGCTGGCTGGAACACCGCTAACGCATCAGGCTCTGGCGATGGCTTTACCCTCAATGAATTGAAGGATGCAGCCAAGCGTATTCGTGAGCAGACTGAGGGTAACCCACTGCTAAAGCGTGGCTGTGGACTAAGAACCTCTTACATCTTTGGTCGTGGCGTATCATTCTCTGACCAGCCACCTCGCATTCAGAAATATATCCAAGACCCACGTAACCAAGAAGTTGTATTCTCACCTGAAGCTCAGGTAATCAACGAACGTGCTAACTTTACTGATGGTCAGTTTTTCCTGCTTGCTAACGTTGCGACCAAACAATTCCAGCGTATCCCATTTGCGGAGATTACCGCAATCGTAACTGACCCAGATGACGCAGAGCGTATCCGCTACATCCGCAGAACTTGGACCAACAAGGTTCAGGAACTCGCATCGGGTGCAGCCAAGGAAACCGTCAAGCAGGTCTGGTATCCTGTGGACACCTACACTCCTGAGAATGGTCGCTACGTTGCTTCGATTCAGGGCAACCCTGTGGATGTAAAATTCCGCATGTTCAACTTCCACGTGAACCGCCGAGCAGGTCAGGTTCTTGGAGTGCCAGATGCTTTCCCTGCGTTGCCTTGGGCACACGCTTACAACGAGTATCTGAAGGATGGCTCTCGTATGCTAAAGGCTCTAAGCATGTTTGCTTGGCAGCTCAAATCAAAAACTAAGGCGGGGGCCGTAAATGCAGCAGCGCAAATTGCATCACCTAAGACTTCTGGGTCTGTGGCTGTCACTGGTTCTGACATGGAGCTTAGTGCTATGCCTCGTGGCAACAACATCAATCTTACTGATGGTCGCCCTCTTGGTTCTATGGTTGCTTCTGCCCTTGAAGTTTCTGTGGTCGCTTTGCTCTCGGACCCTGGCACCTCTGGTGCGTATGGCACAGCGCAAACGCTAGACGTTCCAACCGTCAAGGCGATGGAGTCACGCCAGCAGTCATGGACTTTGTTCTACAAGCGTGTGCTATCTTTCCTTGGTGCGAAGACCGATGCGCTTGAGGTCAACTGGCCTAAGATTGAAACCGAGCCATCACAGCGTTTGACTCAGGCACTTGCTTTGGCACACGAGTCAGGTGCAATCTGGACTGACGAATATCGTGCTGCGATTATCGAAGTGCTTGACGTTCCACGCTTGCACTTGAACCCTCCTGTTGACGCAACTGCTGCATCTACAGACACTGGTTCAAGCGCAATTCCTTCGCAGGGAAACTCTGGAGCAGTCGGTTCAATGCAGGATAACGCTAACGACCAGGTGGCTGGAGACAACGCTCCTGTTGCATAGTAGTTGTGTGCTATAATTGTATCTAGCAAGATAACTATTTGGAGATTTTATGACTGTTTCGTTGAACGAATCAATTGCCTTCAGTGCAACTAGCACTGGTAAGAAGTGGCAAGTAAAAGTTATTGAGTCTGGCTGGGGTTCATCTGGTTACTACCCTAAGGAAATGTTGGCTGAATACGGCCCTAAGACTTTCAAAAAGGGAACCAAGGTTTTTATGAATCACCCATCGGTCAATGAAGAGAGTGACCGACCAGAGCGTGACGTAAACCAACTTGCTGGTAAACTTATTTCTGACGCTCGTTTCGATGGCACTGGCCTCGTTGCTGAGGTAGAGTTCTATTCACACTTCGCTCCAATCATCAAAGAGATGGCTGGAGATGTAGGCTTGTCAATCCGTGCATTGGGAGAATCTCGTGTCGGTGAGGCAGAGGGCCGTCAGGGTCCTATCATCGAAGCATTGGTGGCAGACCCACTAACCAGCGTAGATGTTGTAACCGTAGCTGGAGCAGGTGGCAAGTTCTTGTCATTGCTTGAAAGTTACACAAGACAAGACGATGCAGCAACTGTGCTGTCGGAGTCTGTATCGGAAGGAAACGAAATGCTAACTAAGGAAGAGTTTGAGACTGCTATTGCAGAACTAAAGACTACCCTTGTTGAAGCAATCAGCCCTCTTCGTGAATCAATCTCGGTTCTCGTAGAGTCTGCAACTCCTGCTGAGACTGAAGAGGCTACCGAAGAGGCAGCAGAAGAAGTTGAAGCATTGGACCCTGTAGAAGTTGCTGAGAAGTTCAACGAATCTGGTCTACCTAAGATTTCGCTAAAGCGTGTAGCTGAGGCAATGAAGTCTGAGACCAACACTAAGACTGTAGACGAACTGATTGCTGACGAGAAGAACTATGTCTCGGCTGTATCAGAGTCTGCAACCAAGGCTACTGCTGTAGAGACCACTGGTGTCATCAGCGAAGCCTCAACCACAACTGCTATTGATGACTTCAACGCTATCGTTGGTCGCATCGCTGGCAACAAGTAAAGAAAAGGAAAAGTAAATGGCTCTTAACGAGATTTACAAAGACGGCAATGAGCTTGTCCTTCCTGTAGCAAGCACTGTAGTATCTGGTGACTTGGTTCAGGTTGGTGCACTTGTTGGCCTAGCACAGCGTGATGCTGCCCTTGGCGAAGATGGTAACTACTACACCACTTTGAAGTTCAACGGCGTTGTCAAGCTCACTACCTCTGTAGCAATTACTGTTGGCGCAGCAGTCTACATGACTTCAGGTGGAGTTATCAACGTTACCGCTTCTGGTAACAAGTTCATTGGACACGCAGTTACTGCTAAGGCAGGAACTTCTGCTGGTGACGTTTACGTTCGTTTGACTCAGGCTGCGTAAGGATAGGCAATTATGGAAAACATTACTTCACGCCACATTGAGGCGGCAAAGGTTCTTGAGGGTGCTCTTCGTGGCGACCGTCAGGACAAGCTAAAGCTCCAGGAAGGTATCAGCACCTCTGACCTACCTGTCCAGCTTACCCCAACCATCAACAAGATTCTTCTTGAGAACTACGCATCTGCACCTAAGGTGTGGGACAAGTTCGCAACCAAGATGGTCTTGGATGACTTCCGTGCACAGCCTTTCCTAAACCTCAAGTATGAGGATGACGGCAAGGACAACGCAGGCGACAAGTTCCGTGATGGTTCACTTCCAACCGTAGGCGAATACGACGAGTATCCAACTGCTGGCTGGTTCTCAACCACCGAGTCATCAATGCAGCTCAAGAAGTCGGGTCAGCGCATCCGTTTCTCATGGGAAGCAATTGTTAACGATGGCAACATCGGCCTACTGGAGCGTCTTCCAATCGAGCTTGGCCTAAAGGCTGCTGGCAAGGAAGACGAAGAAGTTACCAAGCAGTTGGTTACCTCTTCAGGTCTAAACGCTACCAACTTCAACTCAACCAACGCTAACTTGTTCAACTACGCTCTAACCCTAGAGAACCTTGAACTTGCTATCCAGGCTGCAAACACTCAGGTTTACAACGGCAAGACCGTTACTCCTGTGTCACGTTTCGCTTTGGTTATCCCTCAGGCTCTTGAACTAACTGCTCGCAAGATTCTTGCTGTTCAGACTGTTCAGACTGACGTAACCTCAGGTGACGTTGCAACTCGCACCATCACTGGCAACCCAATCGGTTCGCAGGTTGAGATTGTTGTAAACCCATGGATTAAGACCATCAACTCGTCAGCAGACGCTTACTGGTTCTTGATTCCTGTTCCTAACGCAACCTTGAACCCATCAGTTGCCCTCGGCTTCCTCCGTGGATACGAGACTCCTGAGCTTCGCATCAAGATGAACGGTGGAACCTTCCTAGGCGGAGGTGACGTTCCTGCACGTGATGGCTCATTCGACAACGATGACTTCGAAATGCGTATTCGTCACATCGCTACTGGTGGATTCATCGTTCCTGCTGGAACCATTGCATCACGTGGTGGCGCTCTCTAGTAGAGACCCCAAGAGAACCCCTCACTTCGGTGGGGGGTTTTCTCTTTCTTGTGGGATTTTGTGCTATAATAGACGGACAATTAAATATTGGGGCAACTAATAGAGTAACGACCAAGAACTAAACTCAAGTGAAAGGTAGGTCGCCATGGTAAAAAGGCTCATTGCTGTAGGGCTAGTAACCCTCGCAATTACATTTAGCGGAGCACCGACTCCAGCAGGTGCAGTTGTGCAGCCAGAGACGAAACAAGTCAACCAGACAATCATTATCGGAAATACTGAAGTTCTTTTTGACAACACCCAAGAAATAAATAAAGCAATAAAGAAACTAAATAAAACAGTCGGTAAAACCTGGTATGTATTTTCAGGTGCGACACCTCAAGGCTGGGATTGCTCAGGTTTGACCATGTGGTTCTACGAGCAAGTTGGAATCCAGCTTGAGCACAGAGCTTCAAAGCAACAAAGCGCAGGGGTAAGAACTAAGACCCCTAAAGTGGGAGACCTTGTTGTATTCAAATACAAGGGATATAATACTGCGTATCACGTTGGTATCTATATCGGTGATGGTAACATGATTCATGCCCCGAAAGAAGGGTATAGAACTACCATTGAGTCAGTGGCAACTTTTGCTGGCGATTATAGCAAAGTATCGTATAGGCAAATTATAGATACGCTATAATAAAAGCGAACACCCCAGAACAGTCCCTGTAACGCGAAAGTGTCGGTCAAACTGCTGGGGTTTTTGCATTTTCTGAGCAGGTGCTATAATGATAGGCCGTTTCCCAAAAACACAAAATCCTTAAAGGAGGAGTTTACTATTTTTTCATTCAAACTATCAGACGAATTTGTATCAGACTACCGCACCAAGAAAGCCCCATTTGGCTACGCCGATGTCGCTGGTAACTCGGTAGGCGAAATTACCTTCCTCAGAACCTACAGCAGGCTCAAGGAAGACGGAACTAAGGAGACATGGGCAGATGTATGTGAACGTGTCACAAATGGCACCTACAGCATCCAGAAGGACTATGCGAAGCAACAGAGACTGCCTTGGTCAGATGCTAAAGCACAGGCTTCTGCGAAGGAGTTTTACGCACGTCTATTCGACCTAAAATGGACACCGCCTGGTCGTGGCCTCTGGGTCATGGGAACCTCAATTGTGAACGAGCAGAAGAACTCTGCAGCTCTCCAGAACTGTGCGTTCGTTTCAACCAATGAGATGACTAAGAACAATCCAGCCAAGCCATTTGCTTTCTTGATGGAAGCGTCTATGCTGGGCGTAGGCGTTGGCTTTGACAACAAGGGTGCTGACAAAGGCTTTGAGATTTACGAGCCTGGCAACCCTAGCGACTACGACATTCCTGACACTCGTGAGGGCTGGGCTGAGTCTACCGCTGCTCTAATCAATTCATACTTGAAGCCTAACCAGCCACGCTGGGATTTTAACTATGACCAGATTCGCCCATACGGTGCACCTATCAAGAAGTTCGGCGGAACTGCATCTGGCCCAGACCCACTAATCAAGTTGCACAACCAAATCAATCGCTTGTTTCTAGGTCGTGTTGGCGAGAAGGTGACTCGCAAGGACATCGCTGACATCGGTAACATGATTGGTGTCTGTGTGGTTTCTGGAAACGTTAGACGTTCTGCAGAGTTGCTCATTGGTCAGATTGACGACCAAGAGTTCCTGAACCTGAAGAACGCCGAGATGTTCCCTGAGCGCAACTCATACGATGCAGAGCAGCCTGGCTGGGCTTGGATGTCTAACAACTCAGTAGAGGTTTCAGTTGGCACAGACTTCTCGCCTATCGTAGACGGCATCGTTCGCAACGGTGAGCCTGGGGTTATCTGGGCCGACATGAGCCGTAAGTATGGTCGCCTAGAAGACCCAATCAACAACAAGGACTGGCGTATCTCTGGCTATAACCCTTGTGCAGAGCAGAGCCTTGAGAGCTTTGAGATGTGCACCTTGGTTGAGACCTACTTGAACCGTCACGAAGACTTGGAAGACTACAAGCGAACCTTGAAGTTTGCCTACCTCTACGCCAAGACTGTAACCCTACTCCCAACCCACTGGGAAGAGACCAACGCAATCATGCAGCGTAACCGCAGAATCGGAACCAGCATGAGTGGCGTTGCCAACTTCGCAGATAACCAAGGCTTGCCAGCTTTGCGTCAGTGGATGGATGAAGGCTACAAGGTCATTCAGTCATACGATGAAATCTACTCAGAGTGGCTAGGTGTCCGTCAGTCTATCAAGACCACAACGGTGAAGCCATCGGGAACCGTATCAATCCTATCGGGTGAAAGCCCAGGCGTTCACTGGACTCCAGGTGGCGAGTACTTCCTTCGTGCTATCCGCTTTGGAAATGATGACCCAATGCTTCCGCTGTTCAAGATGGCACACTACCGCATTGAGCCAGCATCAGAGAACCCTGAGAAGACCTCGGTTGTATTCTTCCCAATCAAGTCGAATGCAAAACGAGCAGAGCGTGATGTCTCAATCTTTGAGAAGATGGCTCTGGCAGCAACCGCACAGCGTTACTGGTCTGACAACTCGGTGTCGGTAACCATCTCGTTTGACCCAGAGACAGAAGCAGAGCATGTCCCTACTGTGCTGCACATGTATGACGGTCAACTCAAGACGGTATCGTTCTTGCCATCTGGAAACCACATCTACCCACAGATGCCATACACCCAGATTACCGAAGAGGAATACACCAAGTATGCCTACGAGTTGTTCCCGATTGACTTTGATGGAGTTTATGCTGGGCTTGCAGCTGACGCAATGGGCGAAGCCTACTGCACCACAGATGCTTGCGAAATCAAACTAATCAAAGAGAATCAAAAATAGCAAGATAATATAATATAGCAGCCTTCCTCCTTGGTTGTAAGAAAGCCCCTGTTGAGCATTGCTCCAGGGGTTTTCGCTTATCTTGTGGCAGATAAGATAGAATAGATGGACAATGATAATTTTTCCAGACCACAACCTACCTCGCCAGTCTGCTGACTGGGGAGATAAAGTTGAACTTGAAATCAAGAAACTTGATAAGAAGTCTGGTGGCGGTGGAGCATCTGGCTCTGACGGTTCAGTTGGACCTCAAGGACCTCAGGGACCACAGGGTGAGGTTGGGCCAGCAGGACCTACAGGTCCAGAAGGACCTCAAGGCGAACAGGGCTTGCAAGGCGTTCAGGGCGATACTGGACCGCAAGGCGAGCAAGGGCTACAGGGCGAACAAGGCATTCAGGGGCCTAAAGGCGACCAAGGCATACAAGGTCAACAGGGTATCCAAGGCGCTAAAGGAGACCAAGGTTTACAAGGCATCCAAGGCGAGACTGGACCTCAGGGCATCCAAGGTATTAAGGGTGACACTGGCGCAACTGGCGCTCAGGGTATTCAGGGTGAACAGGGGCTTCAAGGAGACGCTGGACCGCAAGGTGATACTGGACCAATGGGGCCAGCAGGACCTCAGGGGATTCAGGGACTAAAGGGCGATAAGGGTGACCAAGGGCTTACTGGCCTATCCGCTTACCAAGTAGCGCAGCTTGAGGGGTTTACTGGAACTGAGCAAGAGTGGCTTGATAGCCTAGTTGGAGAAACTGGTCCAGCAGGTCCAGCAGGTGAGCCGTATGGTAATATTGACGGTGGGACACCATTTAGTATTTATGGAGGAACAATGACACTTGATGGTGGAAGCGTATAATGGCAGTTCAAATTCAACTTAGAGGTGGCACACTCGCTGAGTGGACATCTGGCAATCCTATTATTGCCCATCGGGAGATGGTCCTTGAGACCGACACCGATAAATTCAAAATTGGAAACGGTGCAGACCACTACCTAGACCTACCTTATGGTGGATTGATTGGTCCTGCAGGGGATGGTGTTGCTGCTGGCGGAACTGCTGGTCAGATTCTTTCTAAGGTTGACAGCAACGATTACAACACAACCTGGATTGATAACTTTACTGGTCAGGTAAAGCATCTCGTAAAAAACAATACTGGCGTGACCATTGCCAAGGGTTCGGCTGTTTACGTATCGTCTGCTGATGGCACGAATATGAACGTTTCGCTCGCAGATGCTGATAGTGAATCCACTTCATCCAAGACAATGGGTTTGACCGAATCTTCTATTGCTCAGGGCGCAACTGGCTATGTTGTCACTGAAGGTCTAATTGCTGGCCTAAACACCAACTCGGCTACTGCTGGTCAGTCTGTGTGGCTATCATCTACTGCTGGTGGATTTGTGTTTGGCGCACCGCCAGCCAAGCCTGCCCATAGCGTTTACCTTGGTGTCGTTACTCGTGTGCAAAGCAACAATGGTGAAATTTTTGTAAAGGTGCAGAACGGCTATGAGGTTAACGAGCTTCACGATGTTGATGTTTCTAGTGCCGCTACCAATGATTTTATAAAACTAAATTCATCTGGCATGTGGGTGAACTCAAATATTATTGACGGCGGAACCGCCTAGTTATGATAGAATGGAATTACTATGGCTGATATCCCAAGCAACTTATCCTACGGAACCGTTACTGGGCGCTTCTTACTCGCCTATGCTGATAGCAGCGATGTAGGCTCAAACCCTGATGCTGTTCCTGCTAAGGGGACCGTTTACTTTACGCCATCACCAAACTACATTAAGGATGCATCTGCATCGCCTGCCCCAGTAACTATCCTGCCAGCCTCAGTAGAGTGTGCGCTTGATACAGATGGCTACGTAGTTGGCTACGGCACAGACCAAGGCGTTCGTCTTATCGCAACTGACGACCCACAGGGTAACCCAGTTGACTGGACTTGGCAAGTTGAGTTCCGACTAACAGATGCAGATGGCAATGCAGTTAGAACTATCCCTAACTTTAGCTTTGAACTTCCAGGCGGAACTACTGTTGACCTGACTACTGTAATGCCAGTTACTGACTCAAATGGAACTTACTACCTAGTTGGCCCAACTGGACCTGCAAACGAGCTTACTGTCGGAACTGTTACTACTGGCAATGCTGGAACATCTGCAGCAGTAACCATTACTGGCGATGCTCCTTCTCAAACAATAAACTTCACCATTCCTAAGGGTGACCAAGGTATTCAGGGTATTCAAGGTATTCAAGGCCCAGTTGGTGCGACAGGTGCTACTGGTCTAAACTGGCAAGGAACCTGGTCTGCGCTTACCAACTACGTGAATGACGATGCCGTTTACTACAACTCGTCTTCTTGGTTCGCATCAGGCGACCCTACTGTGGGGGAAGAGCCTACACTTCTCTCTACTCACTGGATGCCACTTGCCCTTCAGGGTGCGACAGGACTTACTGGACCAGCGAACGTTCTCTCTGTAGGAACTGTAACAACTGGCTCTGCTGGCTCTTCTGCTGCCGTGTCAATTACTGGTGACGCACCAGCGCAAACAATTAGCTTTACAATTCCCAAAGGGGACAAGGGTGACCAAGGTGACCAAGGCGAGCAAGGCCCTCCAGGTTCGCTCTCAACACTCTCAGCAAGCGCCCCGATAATGTATAATAGTCTTACATCAACTTTATCTTTTGATGCGACACAACTTCTTTCTATTGATGGTGGAACAGCATAATGGCAGCGCAAACTGTAATCAAACTCCGTAGAGATACCGCTGCTAACTGGACCAGCGCAAACCCTACCTTGGCTGCTGGTGAGCAGGGTCTTGAGACTGACACTGGCAAGGTAAAAATTGGAAATGGCTTAATAGCCTGGACCTCGCTTTCTTACAGCAATCCTGGCGGAGCAGTTTCTCAGTCGCAGGTTACTGACCTAACTTCTGACCTTGCTGCAAAAGCACCGCTTGCTTCACCTACTTTTACTGGCACATTAAGTGCAGCAACCGTAAGTATCACTGGCAACCTAACTGTTGGCGGAACTACCACTACGGTCAACGCCCAAGACCTAGTTGTGAACGACCCACTTATTTACATTGGTGAGGGCAATGACGCAAACGTTGT
>FUWD013310305.1_pt2 | contig 15452 bp, 12 predicted proteins | sample 1063281 | NCBI WGS metagenome assembly FUWD01 (sample SAMEA79048168, study PRJEB19326) | metagenome | biome: marine | reverse complement strand
GATGCGAAGCTCACGGCCGTTAAGAGAAATAGCGCCGTAGAGAAAACCTGTGAGTGTGGCTGTGATGGCCGAGAGGATCAAAATGGTGGAAACAAACCCAATCACGGCGGTGAAGACGGGGAGCTCGAAAACATAGAACCCGATGTCGAGACCAAACTCGGGATCAACGCGTCCGAAAGGTTCGCGATTCATCCAGAGCAAGAACTGCGGCCAGCTTCCCGCAGTGCCCAACCCGGAAAACAGGGCCAAAAGGGTGGGGATACCGATCATCGCTACACGACGAATGGGATCGATAATTTGGCGGTAACGATCAAGCTCGGTGCTCAGCTTTGCGTAGACAGGCCGGAAACGATAGGCGACATTGATGCTCAGCCATACGGGGATAAACATCGCAACGAAGCCAATAACAAACATGCTGACCGTGCCAACCCAATTGGTGATGAGCACTTCGAGGTAACCCAGCTGGTCAAACCACAACACATCGGTGTAGAGGGACGCAAAAAGGAAGAATGCTCCCAGGATGACTCCAATCACCACTGCAGTGATGATGAGCGGCGCGCGACGGGCGTTCAATATTCCAGAGACTGCTTGAGACACGAGTAAAAGCCTTTCATGGCTGGGGTCAGATATCAGTGTACAAAGAAAGACCTGGGGGGCGAAACCTACGCTCCAGGACAGGTGGGTGGCGCGACCCCTTCACGGATTGCCTGAAGCGCTTCCACAGCGTCATCCAGGGTGGCCACGGGGATAACCTCCAAGCCGTCAGGAATGTGATCCACTAGGTCGGGACAGTTCCCCAGAGGCGCGATAAACCACGTGGCACCATCATCGAGCGCACCAAACAGTTTGTGGCGGATTCCGCCAATACTCCCCACCTCCCCTTGGGCATTAATGGTTCCTGTTCCGGCAATAACGGCTCCGTTGGTGAGATCCTCAGGCGTCAACATGTCCACGATGCCGAGGGCAAAAAGAAGCCCCGCGCTGGGACCACCCACATTGTCTAACGCAATATCAATCTCGAGCGGGAAGTCATAACGACCTGACACCAGAATGCCGATCATGGGGGTGGGAGATTCCCCCTGGGACATCCGCGGGCGAACCTCGACGTCAACTTTGGCTCCGGCACGCTCTATGTCCATAGCAAGCAGTGAGGTCACCCCCGAATCGGAGATGATTTCGCGCAACTGGGTGACCGTGTGGACCGGGACCCCCCCTGCGCTTCCAATCACGTCGCCCTCAAGCAGGACCCCCTCGCTGGGGCCGCCCTCCAGAGCCTGATTCACCACGAGCATGCTGGTGAAGGGAACTCCTAGATAGCTCAAGGCTGCGGCAATAGCTTCTTGCTGGGAATTTTCCATATCAATCTGAGCGGCCTCGCGGTTTTGCTCCACCGAAAACCCCGGAGGGTAGGCCACGTCAACAGGAATCACCGTTCGGGTGGGATCTAACCACCCCGCCATCACATCAAACCAGCCCGGTAAGTTCTCAGGATTACCCGAACGTGTGACCGTAGTGAGTCTCAGCTCCCCCGTCGTTTCAAACACTTGCTCGCCTGAGATAGTGATCAACGCCATCTCAGAATCCCCCGCCAGGACAGACCCGAGAGTGTCGTAAGTAGGACCAGGGTTGTCAATGACGTAGGGGGCAGGAAAAAAGGAGAGTCCCAGCACTATCACGCCGGTCAGGCCCAACATCAGCCAACCAGCACGGCGCGACCGCCGTTGCACCCCAGGAGTGGGGTCGTGTGGTTCAAAAATGCTCATCGTGGCCGCTTCCTGAGGGTCAATGAAAGAGCATAACGGGGTCACCCTGTGGCAAGCCCTCAGCGAAATGGGGTGGGGCTCAAAGACCCGCGGACTACGGTGAAGGTATGGCAGACAAGTTCGACGGAGACATCCCCGACTTTGGGGATGAAGACGCTCTTCGGGAAGCGTTCCAGCGTTTCTTGCAGGGCGATGAAACTTTTGACCCAGCTGAACTCATGAAAGCCGCGGGCATTGATGTGAACGGCCCGGAACTCAAGGCCATGATGCAGCAGCTCGGGTCAGCGTTCGGCTCTGATGGTCTCCTGAAAACTACTGCTTCACGTGACCATGCCGTCAGCGTTGCCAGCGAGGGGTCTACTTCTCCGGATTCCGCCACCTCACAGGCGTTGAGCTCAGCCGCGAATGTCGCCACGCTGTGGTTGGGCGAGGTCACGAGCATCGCCGAGCTCGCCGAAGCTCCCGTCATAGCGACCAGAACAGATTGGGCGCGACGAAGCCTGCCCGTGTGGGAAGCAATTTCTGAGCCGGTCGCCACCGCTATCCCGCGCGCCGTCTCTGGGATGATGGCCAGCCAAGCGCCAGAAGCACTCGCCGAGACCTTCGCCTCACTTTCTGGTCAAATGGAAAAAGTCACCCATGGTTTGTTTCACCTTCAACTCGCACAAGTGGTGGGCAACCTTGGCAAAGAAGTGCTTTCCGGTGGAGATATTGGCATTCCGCTGATCCACGGGAGCTCTGAATATGACGTCCAGGCCATGCTGGTTGCTCAGAACATGCGCGAGTTTTCAGCGGATCTTGATGTGCCGCTGGAGGAGGCAGATATCTATCTTGCGGTCCGAGAGATCGCGCATGCCAGGCTGTTCCGGCATGCCCGCTGGTTACGCCTTCACTTGATGAGCGCCATCCGCGATTTTGCCGCGGGTATCAGCATCGATGCAGATTCACTGATGAACCTTTCAGAAGATTTTGACCCCACCGATACCGAGGCGCTGACAGAACTCTTCACCAGTGGCGCCCTCCTCCCTGAGCGCACCGAAGAGCAAAACCGAGCCCTCCACCGTTTGGAAACCATGCTTGCGTTGATTGAAGGGTGGGTGGACCATGTCACAACTTTGGCCACCACTCGCTTACCTAAGGCTTCCTCTCTCGCGGAAACCATTCGCCGACGCAGAGCCAGTGGCGGGCCTGCGGAGCGGGCCTTTTCCACTCTTGTCGGCTTGGAGTTGCGTCCACGACGCCTTCGTGAAGCGAGCACATTGTGGGCGCACATAACGCACGCTCTCGGGCCCGAAGCTCGGGACGCTCTCTGGCGCCACCCGGATTCTCTTCCTACCGATGCAGACTTGGAAAACCCCAGCGACTGTGTTTCACGCCTCAGCAACCCTGGCGCCGGTGACGAGATGGACCAGGCACTCCAGGATTTACTGGAGGGTGAAGCCGAGTCCTAAGCCTGTGCATAGCGCGCCGCATGAGCCCCTGCTTCTGCGCCACTATCGCACTATGGCCTCTCCTGTTGTCAAGATTGATCCGCGGCTCCCCATCGTGTGGCGAAATCCCCGCGCTGTTCAAATCGGCGTTGACCCGCCCCAGGCCACTTTGCGCGACGTGGACGATCGCGTCTTGCCTTTGCTCCACGGTCTCCATCTCGGCGTGACCATCGCAGGCGCTAGTCTGTTGGCGCGTGAAGCCGGATTAACCGTGTCTGAAAGCGCCCTCATCATGCGCCGTCTTGCCCCAACTTTCCTTGCCCCAGAACACAGTCCGCTGCCCTCTCTGCTTCTTCGCGGTCACAGCGCTCACCTCCCACATTTTGCTCACGTGTGGCGCGCCCTCGGCCACACGGTTTCCGATTCTGCCCAGAAGGAGGGTGGGGGCGGGAGTGGCTCCCGTGAGGAAGCAGTCCTGGTCGGAAATTTTGTGCTCGACCCCGCTCTCTATCGAGCGTGCTTGCAAAGCGACACGATTCACACCGCGGTCGTTTTCCTCGACCAATCCCTCTTGATAGGACCCCGAGTGACACCAGGGCGAGGGCCCTGTGTGCATTGCGTGTGGCGCAATACCTCGGATCGCAACCCCCATCACCTGGCGATCACGAGTCAGCTGTGGGGTCAACGAGCTGCCACAGATACGAAAGAACTTGCCGCCTTAGCTGCGTGGTATGTCCGCGATCTCATCCACTCCCCCCGCCAAGGAGCCGTCCTCCGCATTGACGGGCTCACCAGAGTGGTGAGCGAAATACGGGAAAAGCCGTCAGCGGAGTGTGCCTGCCGCGGACTGGGCGAGCCGTCTAGGGCCGGCCAAGAGCTTCCAGAAAGCGACTCATCTGGCGCATCCCAAAACCCTCTTTTGCCCGCTCAGCCATAGACAACACCAGCTCATCCCTGGCTCGAGTCACGCCGACATAAAAAAGTCGCCGTTCCTCTTCGATGGCCTCCTCCGACGTGGCGTAGGAGATGGGGAATTGACCTTCAGCCAAGCCGATCATAAACACTAAGGGCCATTCGCGGCCCTTAGCCGAGTGCACCGTGGTGAGCGTGACAGCTCCGACGCTCGGTGCGTCTCCGGCGACAGACTTGTCTCCAAGAATTGCGGAAAAATCTCTCAGCGTCATTCCGGCAGGCTGGGACCGAACGAGGTCGCGAAGAGCAACCAGGTCCTCATACCTTGCACGTTCCGCACCCTGATGGTCGGGTCCTTCAGCGCTCAAACCCAGACCAAACAAGATGTCCTCCACCACGATGATTAACTCACCGGTTACCCCAGCGACAGCCGCGCCTCGAATCTCCATTACCGCCCGTTTAATATGACCTTCGTCAAAAAATGGGATCGCCCCGCGGACCCGATAGCTCACCCCTCGCTGCGCGAGCGCTTTTTCACACGCCAAGGATTGCGCGCCAAAGCGCATCAACACGGCGATGTCATCGGGTAACACTCCCGACTCAATCCTCGTCGCGATCATTGTCGCGACATAGTGCGCCTCGGCCTCATCTGTCGAGGCAATATGGCGCCGAAGCGGCGCCCCCGCCTGGGTGACAGGCTTCAGGTTCAAAGCCCCAGGCTTGCCCAGGACAACACTGTTGGCAGCATGAACAATTTCGGGTGTGGAGCGGTAGTTTCGCTCCAACTTCACCACATGAGCTGTGGGATATCGGCTAGGGAAGTCCAAAAGATACCGACTAGTAGCTCCGGCAAAGGTGTAAATCGTCTGGCTGGCATCGCCCACGACGACGAGATCTTCCCGCTCGCCCACCCATAAATCCAGCAGCCGTTGCTGAAGGGGTGAAACATCCTGGTATTCGTCCACCAGAAGTGCGGAATATTGTGCTCGAACTTTCTCCAAAACCTTCCTGTCATCCTCGAGCATTCCCACCATGGCGAGAAGCACGTCCTCAAAATCAATGCGCGAGGCCTCGTCTTTCAGGACCTCGTAGCGCTCGTGTACACGTCCGAGCGCCTCCAAGGACAACCCGCCCGGGAGGCCACCAGCGCGGCTTGTGCGCGCCTGGTGATACTGCTCAATAGTGAGCCCGTGAATTTTTCGCCACTCGATTTCGCTCGCGATGTCGCGCAGCGCCGCTGTGTCGAGTTTGAGGTGAAGGCTGTCGAGCGCTTTAGCAATCACGCCGGCCTTAGAGGGCAGAATATCTGGCAGATACCCTCCTGTAACCGTGGGCCAAAAATGTTGAAGTTGCCGCAGTGCTGCCGAGTGGAAAGTCCTCGCAGCGACGCCTCTCACGCCGAGGGCACGCAACCTGCTTCCCATCTCACCGGCCGCTTTCGCGGTGAACGTGAGGGCGAGAACATTTTCCGGTTCATATTTGCCCTCGGCGACCCCGTAGGCAATCCGATGGGTCAACGCGCGGGTTTTACCCGTTCCAGCACCCGCTAAAACACATAGCGGCTCATCCCACGTGGTCGCCACCAGTCGCTGTTGCTCATCTAACCCGGCAAGCGCGTCGCTGGCGGTCATGGTGAATGTTGCTCGGCTTCCCACCAGCTATCGATCATCGCCCTCGCAATCGAAGGAGGGCCAGGGAGCGTGATGCCGCTGCGACCATCCTGAAGGTCTTGTCGGCTAAACCATCGCAGGTCAATGATTTCCGTCCCATCGGGCCGCAAATCATTGTGGTGTGCCGGGTCAAGCTCCGCCTGAAAACCCACCATGAGTGACGCAGGAAACGGCCACGGCTGTGACCCCATATACCGGGGGTTGGTTACGACCAGCCCTGATTCTTCCCACACTTCTCTGATTACTGCAGCCTCCAAGGATTCTCCCGGCTCCACAAAGCCCGCGAGAAGTGAATAGCGATGCGATTCCCACAGAGCGTTACTGCCCAGGACAATACGGTCCTGCCCATCGGTAATCAACGCGATCACCGCGGCGTCGGTTCGAGGGAAAAGATCCCCTCCCGTTTGAGCATCAACCCTGGTCCACCCCGCTTGGCCTTCCTGGGTGGCTGCGCCTGTTCGAGGGGAAAAGGTGTGAGCGTCATGCCAGTTCGCCATGGCGAGCGCCTCCACGATGATTCCTGAATCCAAATCATCGAGCGTGTGTGCAAGGGTCCGCGCGCTTATCCACCGCGACACATCAGGCTCGAGGGCTTCGCCCACGGGATCATCCACGACAGCTGCTACAAGGCGTGTCCCTGCAGCAATCCCCCTGACACGGTGCGTCGTCACTCCCAGATAAATGCGGTGGCGGGTGGCGGCAATCGCGGCGGGAGCAAAAAGAGCTAGGCGTGAAGGCGATCCTTCATCAAGGAGCGCCTCGCCGCGCCAAATCACGACGACGGTGGTGGTGGGATCCGCCCACAGCGCCTCCAGAAACCCCGGAATCTTGCGCGAGACAGAGTCCCGATCGACGCGGGAGCGAGAGAGCGGCAAGCTCGAGGTGAGCGACACATGTGCCTTTCTACAAAAGCCTGACAAGGAGCCAAGAGAGCCCTAGGCGTGGTGTGGCTATGCGCGAGGGGCACACCTTCGGCGCTTACCCTGGAGCAATGAACCACACCCCTCTCATGCTATCGGCGCTCGCCACCAGTGCGGTGCAGGGGTTTCAGGCTGTGAGCGCCCAATCGCTTTCTACGCCCGAGCGCGACGCCGCTCTGGTGCACGATGTGAATAATCTGGCCTGGCTGATCGAAATTCCCCTCTCTGACGCCGACGCGCTCGCGCATTCTGAAGAGCTCTCGGCCACCAGAGCGCTTACCGAAGGCTTGCGATCGCGATTGCCTTTCCAGGTCCCTAGCGTTTCGGGAACAACGCAGGTGGGTGAGAGAACACTGAGCGTGAGCGCCTATCTTCCCGGCTCCCACCTCACCGCCCAGAACGTGACCCCGGTGAGTGCGGCAAGTTTTGGCCAGGCCCTTGCTGCTATCCATGCTCTCCCGACCAGCAGCATGGGGGACTTTGACCGCCCCGTCCTTTCGACCCTAGACGCGTTGCGCGAGTGCGCGGGTGTGGTGGATTCTGCTGCGGCGACCGGCCTTCTTCCCCAGTCTCTTCTCCGTCGTTGGGAAACAGCATGCGAGGATCAGGGCCTGTGGCAATCCGACGCCATGGCCATTCACGGAGAAATGCAACTGAGCCGTTTCCTCACCGAAGACCACAAGGTTGTTGCCGTGGACGGATGGACACGTTTCTCCCAGGGTGACCCGCCACAGACATGGCGTGGCTCACCACGCCAGCCAATAGCGCCTTCGCCACCGCAGTTATTACCGCTTACCACCAGCAACGGCCCGCAGCCGACCGATGGATTATGCACCGCGCCAGATTTTACGCTGAATTGGATATTGCGCGCTGGCTCCTACACGGTGTGGGTCTCGGCCACGACACTATTGTCCGTGATGCCTCCGACATGCTCGCTACCCTCAACGACCGGGTCGCCGGCGATATGGACGCGGCGCTCACTGCGCGGATTAGCCACGGCAAGCACCCCATCTCTGGGGCGTAGCGGGCTTCAGAAACGAAGCGCCTCCAAGATCAGTTTCTCGAACTCTTCCGCGCCGGGCAGGTCACTCGGGGTGACAAGTGTGGAGCCCTCTGCATACCAAAAACTTGCCTCAATCTGCTCCAGTGGCGTAGCACTCCACTTGGACCAGGCGAGGCGATACGCGGCGAGTTGAAGTGCTTTAGCGGCGAGCTCTTCATCACTGCCGGGCGCCTTGCCCGTTTTCCAGTCCACGATATGAACTCCGCGAGCGCCCGGGAAAACCGCATCTATCTTGCAAATGACGATGTGGGGACCCACCGGTAAGTGAAGTTCCGCCTCAATGGCGAGCGGAGCCAGAGAAGCGAACTCGGAAGCAGCAAACGCCGCTTTCCACTCTTCCAGGGACAGAGCGTCGTCCTCCACGGTGTTGCCTTCACCCTCGTGGAGGAAAGGACCCGGAACAGCGGTGTCAAAACGCTCTTCCACAAAGCGGTGAAAAAGTGTGCCCCGCAGCGCAGCTCGATGGGGTTTCTGGGGAGTGGGCCTCGCCAATGCTTCTCGAAACGCTGCTGGATTCAACACCAATCGCTCGAGCGAGGAAGCCGGGATGCGGACCGGAACGCTCACATCATCAGACGGTAGTGGTGGTGTGAGAAAACTCTGCGCCACCTGCGCGAGCCCCCGATCGTGGGCCGCAGCGCGCTCGTCTCTACCCTCACTCAACTCTTCTCTCACGGCCTTGGCGGCGGCCTCGAGCACGGGTCGCCGTGAACCCAGCGGATCCGGCGGCCACGAAGATGTGCCGCGTTCTTCTTCTAGTGGTGCCGCATCAGGGAAAGGATTCTCGTCGACAGCAGGCAGGAGGCCCGCATCAACCAGTTCAGCGAGGAACCTCGAGGGTTTGCGCGGCGATACCTGGTGCGCCCAGTAGGAGCCGGTCAGCAGAAGGTGGGACTTGGCTCTGGTGAGAGCCACGTACATCAGCCGGCGCTCCTCGGCGAGGTGATGGGCGCGCATATCTTCGCGGAACGCTTTCTCAGTGTCGGAGAGTGCCTTTTTCGAATCACTCCCCCGCCACGAAAAGACCGGCAGTGAATGTCGGTCTCCCCGGAAGTCATAGGGCAGCTCCCCACCAGTAGTCCACCCTCCAAGACCTTTGGGCTTTGTGGGTAACTCGTCTTCGACCAGGCGCGGGATGGCCACCAGGTCCCATTCCAAACCTTTCGCTCCGTGAATGGTCAGCACTTGAACACAGCCGGCTTCGGGTTCTTCTGCGCGAGGAGACAGGTTGTCTTTGCGCTCAGCCTCATCAAGCCACTGAACGAAACCCGTTACCCCATCGTCATCGGCAAATGCCAGATACCCGGTGAGCGCCTCCATAAAAGCCTCTCTGGCAGCCATGGATGAGGTGCGAAGAGGGTTGGCCAGAAGTTCACTATCGAGTCCAAGTTCGACCTCAATGGCAACCACAAGCTCGGCAACATCTCCAAAACGCTGCGCCTGCAAGGAGACAAGGACGCGATGAGCATCGGCCAAGCGGGTGAGCCCCTCAGGCGAATACTGCTTGCGTTGATGATGCTGTGAGGGCGAACCAGCGATGAAAAACAGTGCGTCTATCAATCCGGCGTGATCGCCCGGCGCCACAGAAGCCTTCAAGGTGCGGGCAAAGTCAGCCTCTAACTCGTCACCGTGTTCATCGCGCTTGGCAAGCCACTTGGCGGTCGTGGCCAAAGCGTGAACATCGGCCACACCCAAACGCCATTTTCCTCCGGTGAGAAGGCGAAGCAACTCTGTTTCTGCGTGGGGGTGGGCTAAGACCCGCAACGTACACACCACGTCTGCAATCGCCGGATCTTCTAACAACCCGCCAATGCCGAGCACGTGAACCGGGACACCAGCATCACCAAGAGCATCCACAAAAATTCTTTGATGAGCTCTGGCGCGCAGAATCACGGCGGCGCTGGGAGGTCTTGGGTCCTGCAGGTGGCGATGGAACCAGTCGGCGACAGCTCGTGCTTCTTCGAGCACCGTTGCGGGGAAAAGGACTTTGGGCGCCAGGGAGTTGGCGCCCTCGCGGGGTTTAAGAACATCCGCTTGAGGTCCAGGCAACTCCCGTAGCGGGCCAGCAATGTGGTTGGCCGCGTCCAATACGGCGGTCCCATTGCGCCAGGAGGTGGACAGGGTTGCAGCGTGGACGTGGGGCCCAAACGCGGTTTCAAAATCGACCAGGTTGGCGCTACTGGCGCCTCTCCACCCATAAATAGCTTGATGCGGGTCCCCCACGGCCATCACAGGATGCTCGCCAAAGATTTCAGAAAGCAGGCGTGTCTGCGCCACGGAGGTGTCCTGGTATTCGTCGAGCAAGACTGCGCCAAACCGTTCTCGTAATCCTTGTGAAAGCGCCGGGAAGCGTTGCACCAGTTCCAACGCAAAAGCGATTTGGTCCGAAAACTCGACCACCCCGCGCACCCTTTTCGCGTGCGCAACCTCTGCCACCAGATCCACGAGTGTGGGCAACAGTGAGACCTGGAAGACCCACTCCTCAACCTCGGCGTATTGCCCCCTTCCTCCGGCAGGAAGATCAGACAGAGCCGAGAAATCAGAGACAAAAGCCTCTAACTCTCCCTCCGCCAGGGGGTTTTCTGACAGCCGTTGTGAAAGCCGCCGCACCATCGTGGTGACGCGGGCAGGATCTAGGCCCCACGTCTCAAGGGCAGGAAGAGAACTGCGCGCCACAATTCTTCTGGTCAAAGCCCAGGCGCTTGCTTCAGACATCACGATTGCCTCGGGGTCTCGACCCAGCAAAACAGCGTGGTCACGATAAAGGCCCGCCGCGAAAGCGTTGTAGGTAGACACGGTCGGTCCCTCAAACTCATCCACAACAACACCCGCGTCCGAGGCTCCCAACTTCTCAAGGTGTGACCGAATACGACGCGATAGTTCCCGGGCGGCCTTCTTGGTGAAAGTCAATCCCAGCACTCCAGCCGGTTCGACGTGAGAATTGGCTATCAGCCACAGCACCCGCTGGGACATAGTCTCTGTTTTTCCCGAACCGGCACCGGCAATAATGCGGAAGGTACCTGCCGGGTCGCCTTCAATGATCGCCTCCTGCTCTGGCGTGGGCACACCGGAGCCGACAAGAGCGGCTAACTCCCGAGCGCTAAACATCTCCACACACCTGCCCTATTGCGTGCCAACGATGCCGGGCAGGCGAACCGGGAGGTCCAAACGCACGGGGTTCCCCGGAAAACTCGTGGGAAGAAATCACCGCTGCAGCCTTTTCGATTCGCGCCAGAAACGCACTCCGGGCGTCACCCGTGAGGGGAGCCTGCGTGGCTAAACGATACGTTTTGCCACGCACTCCTTGTTTGACAAAAAGCAACACGGCGCCCGCCGAACCGGGGTTTCCTTGATCCCACAGTTGTCTCATTTCCTCAGATTCCAGGCCCATTTGATAGGCCAGCATTTGGGGGTTATCCGCAACTCCCGCATCGGTTTGGTGGGCGCCGGTTTTGAGATCGACAACAAGAATGTCCCCCGATACGGTGGCCTCAAGGCGATCAATAACCCCGCGCATAACGACGTTTCCATGATGGATACTGAAAAAGGCTTCTGTGGCCACCACGCTGGCGCCTTCACTGCGTCGGTCCCGGGTGTAATCACCTAGCGCGGAGACCATGGCAAGCGCAATACGACGCTGGTAGCTCTCCACCCATCCCGCCTCATACTCGAGCTCACCAAAGCGCGACTCCACGTCGTTCCACATGGCACGCGGGTCTCCATCGGGATGCGCCTCCCATGCCTGGTGAAGCAATAGGCCGACTCCCCTGGCGGGCGCAGGATCATTTCTCGCAACGGAAGAGAGAAACCAATCCATGGGGGATTCCTCAATCGCACCCAGGGCGGAGGGCGACACGGGAATCTCTCCGTGCGGGTATAACGGCTCGGTGGTCGATATCGGCGCAAGACCCCACCAGGTGTCGGGGTGCGCTCCAGGGATATTCCAGTGAGCAGCGAGCGCCAAATCCTGAGCGATGTCCGATGTCGGCTTTCCTCCCTCCACAGCGATGTAAAGCTCCCGTCGCAACCTGCCGACAACGGATCGAGGCGACGCAGCGGGCTCTTTTTCCGGTGCGAGAGCCTCCGCGTGTGCCGTAACGAGAGAAAAAAGTGCGCTGGGCTCGGACTCTTCGGATTGAGTCGCCGTAACCACAAGTCTTTGACAGGTCCTGGAGGTAGCCAACGCGAAGAGACGAAGCTCATCGTCTTTAACCACTTTAGCTTCATCGATAACCGCATCATCAACACCCCGAAGTGCGGCACCAAGGCGATGGGAAGCAAGCAGAGAGCCGCGCAAACGAAGATCCGGCCACACGCCATCCTCCACGCCTGACACCACCACAAGGTCGAATTCTTGCCCCACAACGCCCGAGGGCGTGGAGACCACAACGGCTGGCCACAATGGGGCGGGCAACACCACATCGTTGGGCACTTCAGCGTTGAGGACCGAGTCGATAAAAACGCGAGCGCTCGCCCCGGGAGAAGTTTCACCAAAATCAGCTGCTTGAGAAAACAGCGCCACCACCGCGTCAAGGGCCCGGTGCACCCCGGCCTGCCTCGTGGACGGTTGATGGGCCATCCGTGCCCAACTTCGATGGGCACCGGTTCCCTCCCAGAGCAGCCACAACAGTTCAGCCACACTGGCATCCGGGATGTCTCGAACCTCGGCTAAGGCTGTAGCCAACGTGTGTGCTTTTGACGCAATCTGTGTGTCATACAGAGCAAAACCACCGCGATGTCCAAGGGCTTGCGCAAGCATCACATCGACGGGCTGGTAGGGCCCGTCTGCCGGGGCGCTTTTGCGCAGGGCAAACCGCAGGCGTCGCAACTCCCGCTGAGTCATGGCGCCGTATAGACCACTCAGGGCCAATACCGCTTGGCGCGACGTAAGCGGAAGGATTCCCAGCGCAAGCGCGAGGAGCTCGACAAGTTCCTTCGCTGCCGGTTGGTCACGCAACGTTGAGCCGGTCAGACTTTGCCGGGCTGGAATACCCGCCAGGGTAAGGTCTCGAACAAGCTGAGTAACTCGTGACCCTCGCCGAGCAATCACGGCGATGCGCTGGGGTGGCGTGTTCTCATCAAGTTGGGATTCACGAATAATTCTGGCGATGTTGAACGCCTCTGCCTGGGAGCTAGGGGCCAGCAGGGTGTTCACAACACCGGCGCGGTCTGCCCCGGCCGCTGCACGCTGAGTCCCCGCTTGTGCGGCACCGATACGGGACGTGATTTCGGTCACCACCCGCCGGATGCCGACGCCATGACGAAACACTTCGGGTAACACAGCGGGGGCCAGACCCCATGCGGCGCCCAGATACGCGTGCCCCCCGGGTTCACTGCCGCGGAACGTATTGCCAGCCACATCGGGTTCGCTGGCCACCGTGATGCCGACTCCAAGTCGGGATATCGCGACCAACAAATCGAGTCCCGCGTGAGTGAGATCATGCGCGTCATCCACCATGACGTGCCGCAGGCTCCTCCACTGCTGCGGAAGTTGCTCTGAGAGCGCTTCGCGCGCCCTGGCAAAAATCTCGCCGCTATCAAAAGCTCCGGGTCTTGCGCTGGCCATGACGCTCTGAAATTCTTCCCGAAATTCCACGGCAGCTACCCAATCAGGTCGCCTGGCCGTCGCTGCGGCCGCACGAATCTGGTCGTTGCTGGCGCCACTTTCCCCGGCGCGCGCCATCCATTCCCGAAGCTCCCCTCGGAAAACGCGAGTGCTGCGAACATCGGGCCCCAGAGGTTCCGGCCACGAAGGTCCCGACTGATCCTCAAGGTGACCCTCCAGCAGCGCCTGGATATCAACATCAATCTGACTTGCCTTCATCAAATCAGGCGGAGGCAAACCCTTATCGCGGTGATAGTCCTGCACGCAAGAAAAAGCCAGGGCGGCAAGGGATCGAACCCGCGCTCCTTGGGTGGTAAGCCCCAGCCTCACGCCGACGGTGTCTCGAAGCGAGCTCGCCTGGATTCTGGTGGGGGTCACGATGATGAGGGAATCTGGGCTCTGGCCTTGTGCAAGCAAGGCCTCGAAGCGTCGCACGAGTATCTCTGTCTTGCCCGAACCGGGTGCACCCAGGAGAATTGCATGCCGAGAAACAGGCGCCTCGAGCACGGTCGCGGGGTCAGGTGTGTCCATCACCTTCGAGGCTAATCCACACAGGTGACGTGCCCTACGCTAGAGACGTGGAAATACGCATTGGAATTATCAACACGGTCCGCGAACTCGTCATTCAGACGAGCGCGAGCACCGCAGAGTTAGAAAAAGCTATCGCCGAGGGCCTCGTGTCCGACAACGGCACTATTCGTTTTGAAGACGAAAAAGGCCACATTTTTGTCGTGGCGTCGCGGAATCTTGCCTACGTGGAAATTGGCGTGGAAAAGACAAGAAAGATTGGCTTCGCGCCCTAATCATGGCTGTCGGTCTGGTCTTCGTTGTTGCGGCCTCTGGCCTTCTCGGTTTTGGGTTGCGCTACGTACTCCCCAAACGCGATCGCTTGGGAATTGCCCTCATGCCCTCTGTGGGAGTTATTGCGGGTTCCCTGGGCTGGGCGACATCCATGTGGGTGGGTCTGAGCCCCGATGGACTCTGGAGTTGGATCATCTCACTGGGGCTTGCAGCTCTCGCCCCAATTGTTGTTGGCCTGATGCTTCCCCCACGCCGGGATGCAAGCGACGCCGCCCTGTGGATTGGCTTGGCTCGCTAGGCGGTCAGCCCTACTCGATCCAGTCGCCTCGTGTGGTGAGCAACCACTTCGGTGAACACTGGCTCCAGCGGAATCTCGGTGTCTGTCGATGCGCGTGCCCTGGCAGAGAGCGCCTCTCGACACAGCAGCATCACATCCCCCACAAGGCGGCGTGACCACAGGCTCACGGTGGAGCGATAGCGATCATCGGATTCCACCAATCTGGCGAGCACACCCGCCATCTGCTCTTCATCACCCTGGTCGCTCAGGATCTGCTGGCATTTGGTGCGCAACGCTGGCGGTAAGCCGTCGGCAAGGAGGTGCCAAAAGTCTCGGGTAAAACCCGTGACCACGTAGCAGGTGGTGACCTGTTCATGCCAGCGCTGTGTGCTAAAGCGCGAGATGTGAGCAGAGAGAGTTTCCCGCGCGGGGGCTAAAGCGACAGGAACATCGTCCACGTACTCGAACAAAATCTGATGAAATGCACGGTAACGATCCATAGCGCGTCCCGACGCATTCATGAGTGCATCGGCGTCTTGGGTGGACCATGCTTCCTGGGCGCTGCCCGCAAGCATGGTCACGAGGACCGCCTGGAGGCTCGTAATGCCCGCCAAATAGTCCGCAGCGGGTGGGGCAAGCGCCCCCACGTCAACCTTGCTCGAGAGAGCGCCTGAGCTTCTCTTCGGGAGCGAAGGCTTCGCCTTCGCCTTCTTTTTCTGCCAAAACGCCATCCGCCTAGCTTAGCTGTGAGCGCAAAAAATACCCCCAGCAAGGCTCGCCAGCTAGACTGGGGGAAAATCTAAAGACGAGGAATATCTAACACGTGAATTTTTCCGACCTCGGTATTGACGCCGACATGGTCGAGGCCCTCGAAGCCAAAGGAATTATCGAACCGTTTCCCATTCAGGAGCAAACGATTCCTATCGCACTCACAGGCCAAGACATCATTGGACAAGCAAAAACAGGCACAGGCAAAACCTTGGTTTGGTTTGCCTCTCATTCAATCCCTGG
>FUWD013022011.1_pt1 | contig 15459 bp, 16 predicted proteins | sample 1063281 | NCBI WGS metagenome assembly FUWD01 (sample SAMEA79048168, study PRJEB19326) | metagenome | biome: marine | reverse complement strand
CCCAACTTTGACCATGTGTCTGTGGCCGAGCCATACAGCAAGTCGCCCACGGCCACTGTTGCCGTCCCTGTGCCTCCATTTGTGGCTGCCACGGTGCCGGTCAACGAGATGGTCAACCCAGTGACGTCGATATTGGTGCCGCCGACGTAGTTCAACTGGTTGCTGAACTCAGTGAAGGGCAGGGCGGTGGTGCCAACAGTGATGGCTGCCAGTTGAGACAGGATGTACGCGTTGCCTGCATTAGTAGAGCCTGCGGTCACAAAGAAGTACGCGTTGTTTGCGATCTCACCCGCGCCTGCTGTGTCAAAGTCTGTGACGCGGGTCAAGATGTATGCCACGCCAATAGCACCAGCAACCGTCACGCTGTACACGCCATTGTTGGCCGGTGCAGCCTCGTCTTTTACAAGAATGCGCATGCCTGCCGTGGCAGTAACGCCGTCGACAGTGAGTACACCAGTCAGGGTGGCCGTCAGGGTTGCGCCGACGCCAGAAGCGCCGTTGTTGTACGTGTTTGTTGGCAGCGCCGCTGTTGTTGCCAATTCTGCCGGTGTGTGCACCGTGAAGCCGGTAGACACTGCCGAGTCGACGTATTGCTTGGTGGCCGCTTGCAGGGCAAGTGTTGGGTCTGCATTGAGCAGTGCGGTGCTACCAAACGTGACTGCGCCACCCAAGTATGTCGTGCCGTTGACATTGAGCGTGTAGCCCGTGTCCGTGTCGGTGTTGAGCAAGAAGTTGCCAGTCGTGCCATTGAACATGGCGCGTTGGTTTGCCGCCAGCACGTCACCTGTGAAAAAGATGATGTCACTGGCAGGGTTGCTCGTGCCGATGAACAAGTCCGACTGTTGACCGCTTGAGCCGCCACCGGTGAACAAGTAGCCTGAGTTCGGCGTGAAAATTGGGTATGTGACAGACGTGTAGTTCGAACTGTTCATACCCATGTCAATGAAGTATGAGTTGACGTCCGAAGTGTCGTTGTACGCCACGAAGTCAGCAGACGCGTCCGAGCCGTTGTTTAAGTTACGAGCGTAAACAGTTTGGAAGTCGTTGTCGTTGGCTTCCCATGCTTGCATGGAGTTGGCAAACGGTGTGATCGACGACACGCCAGTGCCTTTGACCTTGACTGGCCCAGTGAGCAGTGGTGCATCTGCAATGGCCACTGTCACCACCGTGCCGGCTTGCGATGTCGTGATCTGGTCTGTCGTTCCATCCACTTCAGAGATGGCTCCGATGCCGCTTGGCGTGATCTCAGTTTCGCTTGCGGATGTCAGTCGGCCCTGTTGGTCGACCGTGAAAGTCGGCACGTAGTTTGATGACCCGTAGGTGCCAGTCACCACGGCGGTGTTGGCCAAGGCAATCGTGACGGGCGCAGAGCCGTTGTAGCTCGTGCCGTTTAAACCTGTGCCAATGGTCAGCGCGTTCAAGTTTGAACCCAGCGCGACACCAGAGATGGTGCTGTTGGTGAGTGCGCTGTTTGGAATGTCGGTAAACGTGTTCGATCCACCCGACATGGTCTTGCCTGTCAGTGTCTCAGCGCCTGCCAGCGTGGCCAATGTGCCCGTGGTTGGCAGCGTGACGTTGGTCGCAGCGGTGGATGTCAAGACGAGGTCGTATGCACCAGATGTCTCAAAATCACCACCAAGCGTGATTGTTTTGTGCCGTTGTTGACGCCAGTACCACCATTCTCACCAATCAAGATGCCGGCCAATGTCACGGCACCGGTTGTGTCTGTGCTTGGTGTGAAGCCTGTCGTGCCTGCGCTGAATGACGTAACACCACCAGCCAATGAGAAAGGATTCCAACCTGTGCTGGAATAACCCTCAAACACTTGTGAGCTGGTGTTGTAGCGAATCGAACCCAAGTTACTGACGCGTTCACCAGTTGTGCCGTTTGGCACGGTGATGGAGCCAGTGCCGGGCACCACAATGTTCTCAGCCAAGCCCACAGTTGGGTTGCCAGACGATGCGTCGCCGTTTGTCACGGTTGTTTGGTTTTCTGTGCCGGCAATTTCTTTTGCGCTCACCAAGCCACCACTCACGCCGACCAATCCGGTTGAACCGGACATCGACTGGAAGTTGGCCAAGAAGTCGCCAAGCTCGATCAGAGGGTCACCAGAGACGCCGTTTGCGTTGGTGATACCCAAGCCAGTGCCAACGTCAATTGAGCGTGCTGTGAGCGTGTCTGACGCTGTCTTGACCTGTATGCCGGTTCCGCTGCTGATCAGACTGGAAGGTGCGCCAGTCAAATTGATTTGCAACGTGCCCTGAGCGCCGTTGTCGACGGTGTCAAGACCAGTGCCGGCAGCCAAGTAACGCGAGTTGGCCAACGAAGGCTGCTGCGTGGCAGTCAAAAACGTCTGTGTTTGAGTTGGTTGAACCGCAATGGCACCCGTCGTGGTTTGCACCGTGACGCCGTTTTGAACGATAGGTACGGACTCGTTGCCAGTGAGGGTCAGAGCCTGTGGGAGTTGGGTAATGGTGACTTGTGCCATATCAGGGTTGCAATCCAATCACGTCATTATTGCCGTTGTTTTCAGGTGTGTCAGTGTTTTGTTCGGTGCTCAAAACAAATTCATTGTCACCAGTTGTGACGATGTCATTTGGATCTGTGGCAACGCTGACGTCTGGGCGTGGGTATTGCAGGGCAATACGTTCAGTCTTGCGTGCAGGCAAGCGGTACGGGTCGATCTGATCCGCGCACCCTTGCTGGCACACTTTCAAGCCGGGGAAGTTTGGGTCAGGCATCGCCTCAACAATGGCACGCTTCATCTTGCATCTATCGCAAATGAAGATGGCCAGTGATGCGTTGCCTTCAGTGTTCAAAAAACGAGGCATGTCTTACCTCGTGTAGACGCTGATGTTGGGGCTGTAGTAGATGGGTGAACGATCACGGTTTTCGTTCTCCATCATGATGAAATACTTGTCGGCTTGGCCTTCGAGGTACGTGATGCGTGCCATGTCGACGGCCGGCAAGATCATGCTCATTTGGTGCGCCAACATGAACTGGATCGCTTGGAAAGCGTACTGAGGAATTTCCAACTCGCCATTCATGTCGCCCACGTCCATCACTTGACGCGAGTACCAGATTGTCATTTGGTAGAACGGGTCCGATGGTGTTGGCCACAAAACGATCTTCGACTGTGGCAACGTGCGGTTGAACCAATACTGAAACGGTTGGTTCGCAGTGAAGTTCTTGTTCGGCAGGTTGGTGTAGTCGTCTCGGTTCAACCGAGCCATGGTGACTTCGGTCGAGTTGTTGCCAACATAGAACTCGGCCACGTTCAAAGTGTTGCCACCCGTCTCGCGCATGCGGTAATACTGCGCGGTGACTCCTGGGTCGATGTCGTACCACAGCCATTCGCCATTCACCCACGTGGTCACGCCAGTGTCTTCAAGCAATGTCCACGTGATGTTGTCTTGCGACGTTTCGAGCAAGATGTGAAAGCTGCCAGACACCGCAGGCAAGATGCCGATGGAGCCAGCATAGACTGAGTTGTCTGTGCCGTAGTTGACGCCGATGTGGCCATTGGGTGCGTCTTGCGCGTCGGATGTCTCGACGTTGCTGTCAAAGGCCAAGCCCGTGACGCCAGACGACGAAAAGTATGAGCCACCAGCGTTTGGAGTTGGGCGGTCCATGCGACGGTATAGCGCGTTCAAAACGTCGTTGCCACCCACAGGCAGCAAATACTCATACTGGTCAGGCTTGAGGCCGTAGACCTTCTTGTCGATGGCCCAGTAGTTGATGCCCTGATTGATCAGGTTGGACATGATGAAGAACAGCGCCTGCTTTGCAGACTGCACTTGTTCAACCGTCAACTCTTCAGCCAGTTTGCCAGCTTGACGGGCACCTTGGTCAATGAATTGTTGAACGGTGACGACTGTCTGTCCTACTGTTCCGCTGTATGCCATGCTTGTTCCTTACCAGCTCGATGTCACTTTGCCGCCAGACTTCTTGCCCGTCAGCTTTTTTGCTGCTTCACGTGTGGCACGAATGCTGGCCAAAGATTTTTCAATGCCCGACATTGCGGCACGCTCTTTCTCTGGGTCGCGACGTGGCACAACAGGAGCCTTGTAGGGCTGTGCTTTGTGAGGCTTGGCATTGATTATCGCATCACGATCAGCAGCGGTGTAGCCACGTGGACGCGCAGGCAGGCCAGCCTTTTGGCGTGACTCGTAGTAATCGACATCGCTGTCGTAGTCCATTGGGTTCAATGAACCACCGACGGCCTTCTTGGCTGTTCGCTTGGTGTTGTAGGCGATGGCAACCGCTTGTTTGACAGGTTTGCCTGCCTTCACTTCGGCAGCCACGTTCTTGCCGAACGCAGCCTTGGATTTGCTTTTGATCAAAGGCATGGTGCGTCCTTAGTCGGCGTTTTTAACAAGGTAGCCTTCGGCAGCGATGCTCACAGCGTAGGTGTTCGCACTTGTCTTGGCTTGCAGTTGGATGTCTGTCTTCTCAGCGAAAGGACGAGGCATCACGCGCTGGGCATGGTAAGTGTTTGTGAACGGTGCTTGCTGTGTCAGTGATGTCACACCAGCAGCGTTTGTCGACACGTTGCGATACTGAATCCAGTCAGCGGACGAGCCGTTGGCGGAAGTGTATGCGTCGATGCGGCTCAAGTAGAACGTGTAGCCGGCAGGGACCGTGTAGATGGCCATTTGTGCGCGGCCAATGCTTGGGTTGATCTGCGCATAAGTCACGCTGTTCGCGGTGTTCTTGAGCGTGATCGTGCCAGTTGGTGCGCCAGCGGTAACAGCCATGCTGTTGATGCGCAGAAAAGACTTTGTTGTGACGGCAACAGTGGTGCCAGTCAAAGCGACAGTCTCAGAGATTTCGTCGTAGTTGGCGTCCAAACCTCGGATGATGATGGTGGTGCCAGATAGGTCTGGTCCAGTGTTGACGCTACTTGCCAAGTGCATGACAGTTGCCGAAGCTGGATATGCGTATGCACCAGCAACTTCCCACACTGGGATGTTTGTTGTTGTTACGGAAACTTGAAAGCCGTAAATGTTGACGGTGCTGTGACCTTGGATCTGTCCACGGGCAACTTGCAGGTCAAATGGTTCGGTTGCGCCAGAGCGCGTGACGGAAGAGTAAGTTCCCATGAAGGACTCCAGAAATCAAATTAAAAGCAGGGGCCGAAGCCCCTACTCAGTTTTAGCACTTGCCGCCGTTTTTCTTGCTAGTCGTCACAGTTTCTTTCGTCTCTGTCACGCTGCCAGCAGGCTTTTTGGAGCTGAAAAACTTGTCGATTGCGCCTTGGACTTTGCTTGCGAAACCAGAGCCAACAGGCTTCTCGCTCACTGCTTTGTCGTATGCGCCTTTGGACATATCTTCCAAGCCACCATCGGCCTTGCGATCAACCTTGCCACCTTTTTTGAAGGTGCCAGACTGCAAGCTGTTTGCCACGGGACGTGACACGGCTTTCTTCGGCATTGCTTCCGCTTTGCCGTCGTCTACCTTACCCCCCGTGGCATAGGCTTTTTTGTTGAACCGCCTTTTTTGAAGCCGCCAGCATTGCCATTACGCACGCCGGTAGTTCCATGGGCTGGATCAAACTTATCGCCATCGTTCACGTTGTTGTTGGTGAACTTGCCTTCGTTGCCTTCGACGGTCTTGCCGGTCAAACCGGGCACTTTACCGCCCTTTTTGTAGCCAGCAGCTTTGCCGTTGATCACACCACCAGTGGCGTAACCGGCAGGCTTGCCTTCGACCACGCTGCCAGTGCCTTTGGCAGAATCATGCTTGTCGCCGGTGACCATTTTGGTCTTGCCGGTTTTCGACATGATGATGCCAGACTTGGCCAAGCCGCCATCTTTGAAAGCCTTGTGGGCCTTCTTCATGGACTTGCCTTCGTGCTCTTTCAACTCAGCTTCAACTTCGTCGCAAGAAGCCTTACCGCCTTTTTTCATCAGCATGTTAGGGTTCATCGCACGACGACGTTCGGCCATGGAGGGCTTCTTTGGTGCAGCAGCAGGGGCAGAGCCACCACGTGCAGGCATGCCAGACGGCATTGTTGAGGCCATACCCGACTGCATTGGCATGAAGCCACCGGCAGCCTTGTGCTCAACCTTACCGCCTTTTTTGAGCTTCAGAATGACTGAAGGCTCAGTGGTCATCATTTTGACCATAGGCTTGAATTGACCCATGATGTTGCTCCTTAGACTTTCTGAGCGTAAACCACTGTCAAACGAAGGATCGCTTGAGTTGTGGAAATGGTGCCATCAGGATCGAGTGTGACGAAAACGCCAGTGTTCGTGCTGATGTCAGACATCGCTAACAGTTGAGCCGCAGTGAAGGACAAAGCAATGCGACCGCCGGCAATGATGTCAGTCGAAGACACGTATTGAGTGCCTGCGGCTGCGGTGCCGATAGTCATTGCAATTGCTGTAGCGGAACCGCCACCAACAACTTCATTCTGAACCACATCAGCGTAGAACGCGATGATTTGAGAAGAGGCTGGAAGAGTGACCGAGGCGCTTGTAGCTGTGCCTGCTGATGCAGTGGTCACAGTAGTTGTCTGGCTCATTACGACGTAACCGCCGTCAACAGAGTCAGTCAAAGTACCGGAACCTGCACGCAGGGTAGAACCAAAATAGGTTTGTGCCATTTTTTACTCCTGAAACGAGGGGAGCCGAAGCCCCCCTTGTTGATTAGACGCCAGGTGTGCCGTAGGCGCAACGTGGGTCGGTGAAGCCGAGGTCGTAACGCTCTGTCGCCTTGTAGCGCATAGAGTCAGTTTCGAAGTCGCCTTCCATGGTCTTCTCCAGACGACGGCGCATCAAGAGCTTGAAGCCCTCTGGTGCATCGGTCTGAACCCACCATGCTGTAGATGAAGTCAAACGTGACAACACAGCAGCGCCTTCGTCCAACAAGCCAATGGATTTCACTGGGTTGATGTCGTTGTTAGCGTTGCCAGTGCGGAGCACAGACTTCAACAACACTTCGGCTTGGAAGATGTTGCCTGGGGCCACGATCAATTGACGTGGGACCAAACGGATCTTCTTGCCGTTGTTGTCAACAGCTTGACGGATTTGGATCAACATTTGTTCCAAAGAAGTTTGCGACAACACAGCAGCAGTGGCCAATTGGTTGCTGAAGGTGCCGTTCACGATTGGGTGAGCGGTGTTGATCAAAGACACACCGTCGCCGCCGGCGTAGGTGTTGTTGAAAGCGGTGTTCAACACGTTGGCTGCCAACAGTTCTTTGGTTTCCACCAGAGACTGTGCCAGATGGCGTGCATACACTTGGCCGATACGGATGTGGTCACCGTCTTCCACCAACACTTTGGTCAAAGCGAAGGCCAAGCCATACACTTTGTACACATAGCGTTTCAAGAAGAGAACGCCACCTTGTTGGTAGGTCACTGGTGTACCGTCGGGCAACTGGGGAGCTGCACCGAAACCGTAGAGCACGGGCTCTTCGTGGTAGTTACGTGGGATGCCGTCTTCTTCACGGAACACACGGCTCCATTCATCGGCACGTTGGTCATAGACACCGTCGAAACATTCGTTGAGGATAGGCTCAACAATCGAACGGAAGTCCGTACTGCGCATTGGGGCTGCCATTTGTAATTACTCCTTAGACCACGGCAGTTGTAGCTGCGGTGAATTGTGTGTAAGACATAGTCACGCGAACGATGACGTATGTGTCACCCCAAGCGTTACCAGGGTACGGTGCGATGTCAACGACGCGCATTTGACCTTGAGCACCGTTCGTTTGAGCGGATGCAGCAGCCAAAGTAGCTTGCGACAGACCAGTGGTTGTGGAACCAGCGGTGATGTTGCTGAAGTTGAACTCGTTACCGATTGCGGTTTGAGCCAGAGTGGCGTCAGACTGGATCTCATACACGATCAAAGGATCGTTGTAGAAGTAAGCCACGATCTCAGTGCCCGAAGTGCTGGCAGGCCAGTAGTTCGAAATGCGACGACGACCAGTTGTGTCAGTGAACTCAACACCGTCGAATGCACCTGCGACTTGGTAGCCAGAAGAGGCAGCCGAGTTGCCGGGTGTACCAGCGGGGATGATAGTGCCGTTAGCAGCACCAGTTGAGCCAACAGTTGCGGCTGTTGAATAGACGATTGGTTGACCCTTCAAGATGTTGACGGCCAAACCAGATGTGATGCCATTAGCCAGCGCCTGAGCGCGGTCCAAACCGGAGGGATGGAACGCAGGACGCAAGCCAAATGGAGCAGAGGTAGAACTCATGAAAAACTCCTTTGATTAGCCAGAAAATACTGGCAGTTTGCTTGGTTGTTGATCAAAATTGCCAAGACCCTCACCCTCGACATCCACAAGCCGCTTACCGTTACTGTCACGCTGGCCTTGGAGGCTTTCCAATTGAACACGGACTTTGTCCGCTTCTTCACGAGGCTTCTCATGGTGTTGGTACAACATGATTTCCTGATAGATGTCCATTGGCAGTTTGAACAGCAACATTTCGTTGCAAGAGATATACCCAACATGCTCACCGGCTTTCACTCGATAATTCTCATAGCCTGGCAACTCTTCCGATTTAACGGGAACGTAACCTAGGCGAATCCTCTTGTCGATTGAATCGTAGCTATTGGTTGTCGAAAGCCAGCAAAGGTGCCACCCATCCATGTTGGGCAGTTTCGGCAATGCTGATTGCGTCCATTCCTCACTCCACATCTTGCGACGTTCCTGTGTCGAAATGAACTTCTCTTCGGGTGCTGCGCGGGTTGCGTCCTCACTTGCGCGATCATTGCGACCACCAGCATTCAAAGATTTTTTAAGACGAGATTCTGTCATGTTAGTTACTCCAAGTATTAGTTGCGGCGACCAGCGTTTTCGCGGTCATATTTCATAAAGTTCGCGATCATTGCTTTCTTGCGTTCGGGGTTATCCCAAGCGCCAGCTTCTTTCATCGCTTTCACCCGTTCAGGCGAAATTGTGAATTGGGTGCGGTTGTTGCCCCCAAAAGCTGTAGATGCCTCACGACCAGAACTTGCCACAGTGTTCCTCGGTTTCCTAACAACAGGATTGTTGTCCGTTGCCACATTGTAACGATGCGGCAATGATTTTTGCAAGCGACTATCGAGTTCATCCCAATAATCTGGATCTTTCGGGTCCCAGCCCTCTTCGACCAAAACTTCATCGACCTTTTTGGCGATGCGGCTGTCACGGTCTGTACCTTCTGGGTTGTACCAAGAATTGCGGTTCACCCACTCAGAAGCGTTGCGACGAACGCTTGGATCTGGCAGGTCAGCTTGACGCTGTTGGCGGGGCTGTTGCGCTTCACGTGCAGCGTGCTGCTTGTACTGCTGCAACTGAGCAATTTCTTGCTTGGCGTCGCTCAACAGCTCTTGTGCTTCCACCATGGCGTTGCCGTCGTTGTTGCTGACGGCTTCTGCCAGCTTCATCTTGGCGTACTCATAGCGCACTTGGCTGTCTTCGATGCCTTTGTCGATGCGTGCCATGTCGTTTTGACGTGTGCGGTCTTCCACACTAGCCAAACGACGCTTGAACTCTTCGTTCTCACGCGCCAATTGCTGCAAGCGAAGATCTTTCTCTTCGTTGGTCTTGCGAATCAGGTCTTTCTTGGCGCGGCGACGGTTGCGCTTGGCTGCACGCAGCTCTTCACCATCGTCTGGATGGTCCGCATCGTCGTCAGCGTCAATCTTGGCTTCTGGCTTGGCTTCAGCAGGCTCTTTTGGGGCGTCATCGGCCTCAAAATCGTCTTCTGGCACCATGCCTTCAGGCAAATCAACCACTGCGGAGCCGTCTTGGCCCTCTTCAACGGCTAAATCTGCTGGATCTTGATCTTTTTTGCTCATTTTGTTCCCTTTTAGACATAGGCTTTGAACGACAAGGGGTCGTCCGTGATCTTGGCGATCAATTCGTGGTCGTTGATGGTCATGAACAGGACTGGATCTTCATCTTTGTCCGCGCCGGGCACTGTGCGCTCCCAACGATCACCACCCCAGCGTGGCACGCGCACAAAATCACCGATTTGCGCCCATGAACCTTCTGGCCATGACGTCATCGTGTCGCGGTTTTTGTAGGCCAAGGGGCCAAACGCAACAACTTTGCCGATCATGTTGTTCCACTTTTCGTTTTCTTTGGTTTCATCCACGATGATGATGCGGCCGGACGTCTTTTTGATTCGACGCAACTGCACGATCACGCGGCCACCCATTGGCGCTTGGCCGGGGTTCACCTCTGGAAACGCCCATGCCAACTCAGCCGGATCAGACACTTGGTCAACACCGTCAATAGTTGGGATCTTCTCTTTCTCTTCACTCATCACTCTCTCCTTTAACACCATATTTCAGGTGCATGTTGTGCACTTTTCAGCGCGGCCTCAGTTGCGGAGTGCAACTTAATCTGTGGCGCGATTATTCGCGTCCCTCTTCTTGTTCTAGTATGCGATTCACCGCATCAAGCGCGAATTGTATTCCTTGCGCTTCACCAACCATACGTTGGTAGGCTTCCCAAGTGGCGGCATTCCCTTGTGCAAGGGACATGCCGATCTCGGACTGCCTTAGCTTGATCACATGGATCAAAGCGTTGATCATTTTTCTTGGCCTGCGATAAGCCGCCTTGAGGCTTCTTACCACTGTCCTTCATGCTTTGACCATTGATGGGTGCACCCATGGCCATGCGTTTGTGTTGGGGCACGTTCACGCCCTTTTGTTCTTGATCAGATACTGCCATTTGGGGCTCCTTCGGGTTGTTGTGGCATTGCTGCCGGTTGTTGCATTGCCGCTTGTTGCGCCATTGCGTGCTTCTGCATGTCGTTCGCTTGCTCAATGCCGTGCATCTGCATTTCATTTTGCTGTGCGTTTTGCTCTTGAATCACTTGGCCTGTGAGCTTCGCGTTTTCAATTGCAATCTTGGTGTGATTGTTGTCTGCGTTCTTCTGCACGTCGGCAGCCAATCGAGCTTGCGACTCTTGGGTCTTCTGTGCGTCGGCCTGCGCCTTGCGTTGCGTCTCTGCCATGCTGGTGTCTTTGACGACTTGCGCATCTGGTGGCAGCTTCTGCTGTGCTTGTTGCTGGCGCTGTTGAGCTTGTTGGATCAACTGTTGGAATGCCGGCACGAACTGTTCGAACACCTCTTGCGTGTCCAAGCTCACGTGAGCACCAACCACTGCATAGACTTGGTCGATGGCTGCTGTCAGCTCTGGGTCTGCGTAGTTGTCCACTGGCTTGTTGCCGCGTGACTGAGCCACGTAGCCATTCGAACGGTTCAAGTACCACAGGGTCATGTGCTGCTTGATGTGTTCGATCAGGTGGTTGAGGTACTGAGGGTCGGCGAACGGTGACTGGCCAAAGAATGGGTTCAAGCCAAAGTTCAAGTGATCCTGAATGTGCGCGATGTGATCTTGCTGCATGTACGCATAGGCTGGTTGGCCAATGAGCATTGCTGCGTTCTCGTCCGCTGACGTGCGCTGCTCTGGGGCTGGCACGTTCTTCATCAACTCGTTGATGTTCGGGATCTTCATTTGCTTGAGTGAACGGCTCAACACGGCTGTCATGTCGAACTGGTCTGGGTGCTTGTCTGCCAACTGCAACACAGCTTGCATCTGAGCCATGCGCTGAGTCTCACTGAAGATGTGAGGGTCAGACACAGGGATCACGTCGGTGTTCTTGTTGAAGTCGTCGCGGCTGATCTCAAGGTCGGCCACGATTTCGGACTTGCGCATCTCGTCGAAGTGCCATCGGTTCAACCGACACAAGATCTTCAACACACGGGCTTGCGATTCGTGCAAGCGTGCGTGAATGGCGGAAAACACCGCAGCGCCTTGTTCGATCAAAGCCTGTGTCGTGCCCACTGGTGAGTTGGCATTGACGTCGGCGATCTTCTCTTCGCTGGTGCTCACCACGCCTTTGGCAGCGTTGTCCAGCCAACCGAGTAGCTTGAACAGCACTTCGCTTGGTGGGTTGAACGGCATGGGCATGGCGATCTGGCGGATGTCGTTGACGCCCGGTGCGCCTTCAATCTCCACGATCTGCGTGACTTCCACCTGTTGTGACTGGCCACTGATCTTCGCGCCCTTCAACTTCAGCATGGTTGCAGCGTTGTTGATGTGCGCAGAGTCCATCAGGGCACGCAGAGAGCCCGTCAGAGCCGCTGAAAGTCCACCGATGAGGTGTGGCAGGCCAATCGCGTATGCGCCGCGCCATGGGATGAATTTGAACTCGACGATCCAGTCCAACTTGGTCATGGTTTCGTCTTGCTCTTCCCAGTTGCGGTACAAGCCCACCACTTCGTTGTCGAGTTCGTCGATCATCAGGATGTACGGAGCCATCTCACCTTTGGTGTATGGGTCGTCTTCCAACTCCAAGAAGGTGTAGACGTGGTAGACCTTGCGGACGCCGTCGTCGTTGTCTTCCCACTTCTTGCCTTCGATCTTGTCGTTGGCCTTCTGTGGTTTGGTTGGGTCGACTTCCATGGTCGCTTTGACCATGTCGATGTCTTTGTACATGCCGCTGGCGACACGACGCTTGAACTCAAAGTGCGTGATCTCGTGCACTTCAGCCGCACGTTGGGCGGTGTAGAAGTTGCTGGCTGCGAACGGCAGGATCACGCGGTCGATTGGCAAGAACTCCACGCATGGGCGCTTCTTTTGCTCGTCGAACCAGAGTTTGAAATACTGTGAGCCACCCAATGGCAACTGAGTCAGCAACTGCTCTTGCTCGTCGCGGAACTCTTCGATCTGTTCGGTGATCTGCCAGTTGAGGTAGTCGCGCTTGCGCTCGGCCTTCTGTGCCTTCATCTCGTCCATCTTGCCGATGACTTTGGTGCGCACTGGACCGTCTGGCGGGTACATCTCTTTGATGGCTTTGGCAGCGAAGTCAACGCAGCCCTCGGCCATGGCGGGGTGAACCACCTTGGATGCACCCATGAAGGTTGCACCGCCCGGCGCATCATTGCCCATGCCGGTACGCTTGATGCCCTCTTCGTATTGCTTGTCGCGCTGTTCGCGTGCGTCTTTGTCTTTTTTCAGCAGGTCGATGTAGCGCGTGGCCAATGAGCCAAGGTCAAAGTCACCGCCGTCGTCTTCTGCCATGTTGGCATAGAAGTCTGGGTTCTCTTCGGGGCCGTCGTCGGGTAGGTTGACAACAGCGGAGCCGTCAGGCAGCTCTTCCATTTCAAGATCAAGATCTGGAAGCTCGACGGTTGCGGAGCCGTCGTCACTCTCAGTGATCATTGGATCGTTTTGAAGCTCGTCCATTTATTTGGCCTTCGTATTTCGTGTTAGAGCAAGACGCATAGTGTCCAGATTATCCGTCAGTTTGTTGATCTGTTGCGCCATTGATTTCATTTGCTGCTGCATTGATGCAACGGACACGCCGCCGCCGTGTGCGCGACGGATTGGTGCAGCACCTTGCATCGGTGAAAGTGCAGCCATCTTCTGGCCTTGCGGTGTCATCTGCAAGATGTTGCTGCCGCCGGCTTGAGGTGGAGGCATGCCGCCGCCCAAGGTTGCGCCGCCTGCCTGTGGTTGGCCTTGAGGCTGTTGCGGTGTCAGCGGGTTCGGTTGCATGGCGTTGGCCGGCATCATTTGTTGGCCGGGCTGCATCGGGCTCATGTCTACACCACCCATTGGCAACGGACCTTGCGCACCGTTGGCGGGGATCACGAAGTTCTTCACCGGCATGTTGGGTGCCTCTTCAGCACCGATCTGGCTGATGTCAGGTGTGGCCAAACCACCACCAGCGTAGCCAAGAATCTTCTTGCGGCGCTTCAGGTACAAGGGCATGACTTTGTCCAGCCACTCTTGGTCGAACTTCTGAATGGGCTGGGCCAACTCAAATGAGCGACGGTCACCAGCTTCAGGTGCGTTGAACTCACGGCGCATCTTGTGGAACTCAGGGAAGAACTCGCGTGTGTTCAACAGTGGACGCGATGTCTCTGGGTTCAATGCACCGACGTACTCGCCACCAATGACGGAGGGGTAAGAGTGGTGTGGGTTCTTTGGTTCATCCACTTGGCCAAAGTCTGGGCGGAAGCGGCCGATGCTTGAGCCAACGAACTCTTCGCCGGGTGTGTCGTGTTGCATCAAGTTCGGGTGCTGCACTGCCAAGCGTGCCATGGCCATCTCAGGGAAGCCGGCTTCTTGATACGGGTCTGTGGCCATGCGCTCGACGAAGTGCTTGCGCATGTTGCCGGAGCCCGGCGCACGCAGCATCTCATGCAACTCAGGGTGCATGACGCCGGGGAAGTCTTTGAACTGCCCACGCATCTCTTTGTCAAACATGGCTTGCGCCTTCTTTGTGATCTTCGACTTCTTGATCATCTCCGACAGGGCTTCAGCAGGCATGTGCGAAAAGTCCACGCCAGTTGGTGACATGGATGTGTGGATGCCGTACACGGGCGAACCATCTTCGGCAACACGCTTGGCCTTGTTGGTCAAGTGACTGATCTTGCCTTGGGCACTTGCCCAGATAGCACGCTTGCTTGGGTCTTCGTGTTGGTTGGCACGCATGTAGTCGTGGCCACCTTCCAGTTCAACCGGCTGGTCAAACTGTTGACCCTCTGCGCCAGTCAGCAGTCTGCCGGCCATGGAAGAGTCGCCGATGAATGGCATGCCGTAGCCGCCTTGCAGGTCTTCAGGCGTGATCAGCTTCTCAGGTGCCATGTTGACCTTGGGGTTCGGTGCAGTCGTGAAGCTGTACTGGTCCACGGGCTTCTTGAGCTTCTTGCCGCCACCAACGCGGTGGTACAGGCCCAAGGCTTCGTTCTCAGCTTTGCTCAGGCGTTCACCCTTTGTGTGGCGCTTGAGTAATTCGCTGCGCATGTCGTTGGTTGATTTTGCTTTCACGTTGCCTCCTTGGGCTTTGTTAATTACTGGTGCTGGCATGCGGTAGTTGCCAGCTTCCATGTCGGTAATGAAGTTCTTCGTCGCTTCGTTTTGCATCTCTGGCATGCCCCGCATGCGGTCATAGTGCATCAACACGTTCTCCGCAGGCATGTTGTGCTCAGGGTAGTGATGACGACCCAAAGCCTCCACCTCTTCTTTGGTGGCATGCTTGCCCTTCTTGACTTGGATCAGGTCAGTGTTGTCGTAGTCGCCAATGTGTGACCAGTCGCCAGACTTGACGAAGTGCTGCACGTGAGGGATGTACTTTGCATGCGGCTTGCGGTTGCCCTTGCCTTTTATCTGGATGATTTGAGGCGGCGCTGATGCCTCCGCTTCTTTGAACTGAGGGGAATGACGAATGTTGTACCCCTTGTAATTTTCTTTTTCAAGGGCGTCTTTGACTTCTTGCGGTTGCTGCTGATACCACATCCCTGTGTCAATGTTTGCAGGCTGAGTTTCAATCGTGACGTGTGGCTCACCCTTTGCATCACGCAAGCTGAAGATACGTGCTTCGCCTCGCTTGACTTTCTCGCAGTAGCCTTTGCCACCAACGCAGTGACCCATGGTGTCACCCTCGTACTTGAGCGCGTCTTCGAGCTTTTTACTGCTGTTCTGTCTAAAGTCTTCAACGG